>OLNU01000099.1_pt1 | contig 91778 bp, 76 predicted proteins | sample 1672241 | NCBI WGS metagenome assembly OLNU01 (sample SAMEA3136663, study PRJEB25190) | human gut metagenome | biome: human gut; feature: human-associated habitat; material: faeces | place: Austria | collected 2013 | reverse complement strand
GATATATAATAATAAATACTTAATATATAGTTTTTCTATAAAATAACTCCATAAAAACGGAATATTAAAAGCTGCAATTCTTCCAAAAAAACTAGGTTCTTCACAGATACTTCTTAATTGTCCTGGCCACAACAATGGAGGCCACCAACCTCGGCCACTACATGGATCATACAAAAAAGGATTGATTTTCTTCAACAAATATGCTGCAACATCGTTTCCATTAAGATAAACTACTTCAATAATAGAGTAACAACAAAATATAATAGTCAATATCAAAATACCAAATCTTATATTTTTAAAACATTCTTTCCAGTTATTTCTATACAATGTCATTATCCAAATAGAAACAAAATAGCCAAATAATATATCTCTTAAAGAATCTTTGAGCATCCTCCCAAAAAGCCAAACTTTAATAGCTATACTTTCATCAAGTAATACTCCATGGTTTTTTAAATATAATAATATGATAGACAAATTTTCCATTTGTTCAAGTTGAATTAAATTATAATATTCATAATTTATAACACCATTAAAAGAGCAAATTACTTGCCAAATAAAATAACTAACTAAAAATATTATGAATCTTTTTTCTATTTTCACTTTTCTTTTGTACAATTGAGATATAAAAATAAAAATCCCTATTAAAGTAGGATAATATGACAAAACCAGTCCTATACTCGACAAAGCGAATCTTTGGGGCAGCGTAGTTATTGGCAAAAATATAACTGCTAAAACAAGCATAAATTTCTGCATTATACTTGTAATATCATCATTCCATATTAAATCTGAAAATTTAAAATTCATACCAAATACCTTCTATAAAAAAACATTATAAATATGACTGTAAAAGATACTTCAAAACATTATTAAATCCACTAAAACTATCATATTGACATTCCCATCCTAACATTTTTAGTTTTATTTCAATAGGTTTATTAGATTTGTTTAACACATTTTCTAAATAATTATCATCATTTCTACGTTTTTTACAAATTACTTTAAGTCCCAATTCTGGTCTTAATTTTGTCATTAAATCAGCCAATTCTTTAATACTTAGAAATTCCTTAGTATTACACATATTATAGGCCTGACCATTTTCACCTTTTAATAAGATCAAAATAAATGCCGCAACGGCATCAGCAATATAACAAAATGGTCTTTTGGCAGAACCATCGCTTAACATAATTATATCTTTACCATTTAAAACACATTTTATAAAAGAGGCAAAAACTCTAGGGTCATTATTTACATCCATTGTTGGCGCATAAGTATGTCCAATTCTTACAATACTAGTTGGCACCGCATATTCTTTAGAAAAAATAGAACACCAAGTCTCACCCATACGTTTGCTTTCTCCATAACAGCTATGCACATCTAAAGGATCCATTGTGCCATAAATATTTTCACTTATATCTTCAACATCAAATGGTAATTTTCCATATACATCACCACTACTAAAAAATAAAAATTTACTTATTTTTTTTTCATTTGCAAATTTCAACAAATGATACGTGGCTATTACATTTGGCTCGGCTACCTCAACAGGATTACTTTCATAATACTGAGGGCTTGCTAAACTTGCCGTATGAATAATAAAATCTATTTTACCTGCATACTCTAATGGTTTATTTATATCATCTACCAATACTTCTATCATTTTACTATCCAAATATGTTTTAAACTTCTGGTGACACTTATTTATATTTCTGACCATAAGTAGTAGTTTGATATTATAGTTTCTTTCTACATTTAAATAAATAAAAAAATAAATAAGATAGGAAGCTAACATACCTGTAGCACCTGTAATCAAAACAGTTTTATTTTGCAGAGAAGACAAATCAATATTACGATTGTAAATGTTTTGCATATCTTTTTCGATAATTTCACTATCCATAAAATATTTAAACATTAAATTCCACCTGCTTTGTTTATTCTAATAAAATAAGCATATTTTCTATAGCTTTTTCTATTTCTACTGTTTTAATATCTTTAACGACAGATAAAGAATAATCTTTAGTAATCAAAACAGCAGTAATTGCTTCATTTGTTTGTTTTTTATCTTTTTTCATAGCATCTATTATAACTTCTAATTTGAATAATTTTTTGTTGATATGAAAACTAACAAGGATTTTTTTACAAATAGATTCTATTTTCTGTGCATATTCTTTAGTAATATAATTCCTTTGCAAGGAAATATTATTGGCTGTTATCATACCTAATGTTACTGCAATTCCATGTGGTATTTCATACTTACTAACGGTTTCATATGCATGCCCAAAAGTATGTGCAAAATTAAGTAAAATTCTCTCATCTTTATCAAATTCATCTTTTTCAATAAACAATTTTTTAAATTTTAAAGATGTCTTTATATATTCAACTAATTTAACATAATTATGCTCCAATATATATTCTATATCTGTTTCAATCTTATTAATGCCATCTTGACCTGCAATAACACTAAATTTTACAACTTCCCCTAATCCACTGCAATAATCCTTTGGTATCAATGTTTTAAAAACTTGAGGATATATTAAAATTTCATCAGGAGGATAAAATGACCCTAATAAATTTTTAAAACCTTTGTAATTTAATGAAGACTTACCACCTATACAACTATCACATGCTGCAAGTAAGGTTGTTGGATAAAAAGTCCATTTTATACCTCTATATAAAGAACTGGCCACAAATCCTGTTATGTCCTGTGTTATTCCACCACCGATAGATACTAAATGCGTATTTCTCTTAGCTCGCATATTGGTCATAAGTTCACAAATTTCAAGTACAGTACACATATTTTTTTTACTTTCCAATGCATCTAATAAATACAATCGTTCTTTTGGAAATTGAGGTAGTTGATTTTTATACAGATTATACACAATCTTATCAATTACAAAGAAAGTCTCTTTGCATTTTGCCAATACAATAACAGACTCCAAATCGTCAACAAATTGAACATTATAATTTTTAAACTTTGATTTAATACTCATATTATTAGACATATATGAACACTTCCCAATTCTAAGTTCTTTCTATAAGTTCTATCCAATTGCCTTCTACATCCTGACAAAAACAGCACTTATTACCATTACTAAAAATATGAATGTCAGTACAGGCTTTACCACCATATCGAATGACTTCCCGAATAATTTTTTTAATATTATTTACTCCAAAACAAATATGCATTGTGCTGGTTCGATAAAGTACAATATCCCTCAAATTTTTTATATTATCTTCACATGGAATTATAACCTCGATTAATTCTAACATATCACCTACACCACTTACTTTTCCTCGTTCAGTAATCAGTTTGCTGATCCTTATCGTCGAATTTTCTATTTTTAATATATCTTTCACTAAGGCATCAGACTGTTCCAAATTTTCACAGACAATATGCATGTTAAAAACATGCTTATAAAATTCAGTCATTGTTCCTAGATTATTAACATAAAGCCCAACATGCCGTAATTCAACCACATTCTTCACCCACTTATTCAGTCACTAAAGGAATGTACATATTTTCCTCTAATTCTTCTCTTGGTAAAAAAGGAGCTAGATCTTCAAGTGGTGGACTAATTAAAGTTCCATCTTCAAGTTTTTTAGTCGCAGATTTAGGTTCGAATAACTGAGATGTAGAAACAATCACTTCACAAAACACGCTTGTTTTTAAATTTATAATATTATCCACTATTGATCCTAACTTGTTATTATTATCAATTTTAAAATATGGTATACCAAACGCTTCCGCCAATTTTTCAAAGTCAGGGAACCCCAAATCTCCACTTTCAGCCCCAACTCCAATTAGACCATTATGAAAAATATTATTCTGTGTTTGTCGAATTTGATGATAGCCATCATTATTAATAACGAACAATTTTATTGGCAATTTATTAGTTACAACAGTTTGCAACTCCTGAAGATTCATCATAAGACTACCATCACCTTCAATGCAGATAGTAGATTTATTCCCATTTGCTATGCACGCGCCAATTGCAGCCGGCAATCCATACCCCATTGATGATAGTCCGCAATTCATAATAAATCGACTACCGGTATTTATATAATACGATTGACTGCCAACAACACTCGCAGACCCATTAGCAACAACCGTTAAAGAATTTTCTGGCAAATGTTTACTCAAAAAATCCATAAATGCATAAATATTAATAGCCTGTTTATCTTTATAATGATCCCTTGATACCACTGGATATTTCTGTTTCCATTGATTACATTGATATAACCAATTCTTTCTTGACTTTATTTTTATTTTTTTACTTTTTTCTAAAAGCATTTCCATAAATTTTGAGGCATCAGCGCATATTGGTAAATCTGCTCTTATTGTATCTTTCTTCAATTCTTCGGAATCAATATCCACTACAACAGTATATGCCTCCCGCGCCCATGTTTTTACATTATAACCCACTTGATAAATATTCAATCTTGTGCCAATACAAATCAGTAAATCACTGTTTTGCACAGCAAAATTACCAGCGCGATCACCCATTATTCCACCGCGTCCACAATAATAATTATCATCTGTCGCAATTAAATCTATACTATTCCAACAAGTAACAACTGGGATATTTAATAAAGCAGCTAACTTGTAAAGTAATTTCACTCCACCGGATATGCGTATCCCATTCCCTGCATAAATAACAGGTCTCTTGGCCATTGTTAATCGCTCCATAATAATATCAACAAGAGAATCCAAATCATTATCATTATTTTCTAATATATCTGCTTTGTAAATTTCTAAGTCACCTATTTCAACATAAGATCCTTGAATATCAATTGGAATATCTAACCAGCATGGCCCAGGCCTTCCACTTATCGCGGTCTGATAAGCTTTCTCCAAACAATAAAGTATCCGTTTAGGATCCATGACCATTTCTGCGTATTTTACCATATTATCAAGTGCTGAAACAATATCAAATTCCTGATTTCCTAATGTTCGTAAATTTAATCCGCTATATTTAACTGTCAATGTAGTTTTAGTCTGCCCCGAAAGAATAACCATTGGAATTGAATCTTGATATGCTCCTACAACACCATTTAAGGCATTAATTGCTCCTGGTCCACTTGTGACACATACAAGTGCCATTTTATTATTAACTCTTGCATATGCTTCTGCTGCTATCGCCGAAGCCTGTTCATGATGGTTATAAAAACAATGCATACAATAATGATGACCAAAAGAATCATTCATGTGCATTGCACCGCCACCTACTACTGTAAATACATCTGTTATTCCTTTTTCAACGAAAAAATTAGCTATATAATCAGAAACTTTTACTTTCATTCTTTAACACCTACTTTAATGAAGCTCCTCCGTCTACTACTACAATAGAACCAGTCATATATGATGCATCATCAGACACCAAAAAAACAGCCACTTTTGCAATTTCTTCTGCTTGTGCAACACGACCAATCGGAATATCAGTAAATCTTGAAAAATCACGATTAGTATAAATCGGTGTATCTGTTTGTCCAGGGCACAAACAATTAATTCTAATTTTTTTTGAATAATTAAGAGCACACAACTTAGAAAACTTAATCAATGCTGCTTTAGACGTAGCATATATATAAGAACGACGTCCCGCTACATGTGAATCAAGTCCTGCAATTGAAGCATTATTTAAAATAACACCATTACTTTCCTCTAGCAATTCAATAAAGACTTTTGTCATATTTACAACTGAACGTAGGTTAATATTGTAAACATCATCCCACTCATCATCGACTAATTCTGACAAAGACCTGGTTACAAGTATACCTGCATTATTAAATAAAATATCAAGTTTCCCATATTTTTTCTTAACATAGGTGAACAAATCTTTTATGTTGGAATAATTAGTAATATCACAATTATAGAACTCTGCTCGTTCTTCCTTGCATGTATTATTTATTGTTTTAACAACTTCTTTCCCCTTTGCAGTATTCCGCCCAATACAAATTACTATTGCACCTTCTTCAGCAAAAAGTACAGCAGACGCTTTACCAATACCTGATGTTGCGCCTGTTATAATAGCAATCTTTCCCAAAAGACGTCCCAATCACATTCACCCTTTCTATATAAAATCAAATCCTTTTATAATGAGAACTCGTTATAAAATTAATCTGAAGTTTATCAACCATTTCATTAATAAAATTCTTTACATATAAATTTAAATAATTAGCTTTTTCCTTTGCAAAACTATATTCTCTACTAGTATTAAAATAATTATCACTTCTTTTAGAATAGCCATCGAAACCGGCCAAATATACCTTCTTTACATCTACTGTTAGCATTGCTTTCAATAACATAATTAAAGAATTATCAATGATTTCAGTATTTTCATCAATTAAAGAACCATAGTTAAGAACATGCTTAAAATTTCCAGCTGTTTTTGTTACATTGGACGTTGCAATAATTTCTGCTGAACTATTAATACTAGCTTTTAAATCCATCAAAAGTTGCGTATACCTTTTAGCTTTTGTTAAAAAAACATAATCGATTTTAATATCTTTTGGTGCATAATTTACTGATATTATAACCGGATTATTCTCTTCAATAAATTTTTTCACTTTAATTTTTTGTTTATTTATATTATTTCCAGGTCCAATGAGAAGTACTGCTTTATTTTTTAATATCTCTTTTAAATCACTTAAATCGTTTTTATCGTCACAAATAATATTTTGATATTCTAAATACAACTTTTCTGCATATTTTGCATCATACATTAATTTTTTATCACAATCTATAGACTGTAAAATATCTGTTATTTGTTTCACAGATAACGTTTTTTTATTCATAAGAAATGAAACATAGTTAGGGTGGCATTTGGTTGCGGCAGAGATATAAAAAAACAAATTATAACCCCAATATTGTTTTTGATAAATGTCCATAATTGTATTATCAATTGCTTCCAATATCTGACAAATATCATAATTTGTGCCTAAATTCTCATTCATATACATTGCTAATAATTCTAAAGGAGCATTGCCTGCACTTTTCCCCATACCATACAAGGTCCCATCTGCAGCGATCGTACGTTTTGTTTTCGACTCCAAATATTCTATGCAATTCGCATATCCTAATTGGAAATTGTTATGAGCATGAAATCCTATAATGATTTCTGGATTCAATTCCCTATCTAAAACTTTAAATATATGCATCAATTGTTTATGATGCAATAGCCCATATGTATCTACCATAGAATTTGCATAAGGCATTACTGAATTAACCAATTCTGCATATTTTTTTAAACTATTATCAGTATATGTTGTCACTGATACCATTTGAGCAAACACTTTATATCCTAGTTTTTTTAATTCTCTGCAAAAATTCAATGCTTCATCCATTAGATGTTCTTTAAAAATTACTCTTATACCATCTAAAAAAGTTTCAGCGCAAGGTTGTATGTTCTCAAGTCCACATGTTCCATAATCAATCATTGCAACAATCAAAGAATCGCCTTTATCTAAACCAGAAAAAATTTTATTAACAGCCTTAGTATTAGGCATAATTGTTCGATTAATATCAAATTCTCTTCTTTCGTCTAGGAAACCGATCTCAATAATATCAATTTGAGCACTTACCAACCGTTCAAAAATCTCTGTTATTTTATCATGTCCAAATTCCCAGTCATTTACGTAACCACCATCACGAAGTGTACAATCTAATAACTTTCTATTCATGAGATCCATCTCCCTATTGTCTAACTGCTTCTTTAATTATTTTAATCATATAATCTATCTTTTCATCATCCATACCAGGATAAACCCCTACCCAAAAAGTATCATTCATAATTCTATCTGTATTTTTCAATTCTCCAATAACTCTATAACCTTTTTCACTATTTCGCATTTCATCAAAACAGGGATGTTTTATCAAATTGCCGGCAAACAACATTCTTGTTTGTATACCATGTTCTTCAATATACTGAACAACTTCATTACGACAAACACCATTTTTACATGTCAACAAAAATCCAAACCAACTGGGATTAGAGTTTTCACAAGGCACTGGCAAAATCAATTTTTCATAAACTTCCTGTAATCCATTCAATAATCTTTCGAAATTATGTCTTCTGCGTTCTACAAAATAGGGAAACTTTTTTAACTGTGCTACACCAACAGCTGCCTGCATATCAGTTGCTTTTAAATTATATCCAAAGTGCGAATATACATATTTGTGGTCATATCCTAAAGGCAATTCGCCATATTGCCTATCAAAACGATGCTTACACAAATTATCCATGCCAGATGGGCATACACAATCACGTCCCCAATCTCTAAAAGAACGTATGATTTTATGCAGCAATGGATTATTAGTGTATACCGCTCCACCTTCCCCCATCGTCATATGATGCGGCGGATAAAAACTTGAAGTGCCAATATCTCCTATTGTTCCAGTAAATTTTTCTTCGCCGTTAATTATGTATTGCGATCCTAATGCGTCACAGTTATCTTCTACTAACCATAAATTATGTCTATCACAAAATTCTTTCACTGATTTTAAATCAAAGGGATTTCCCAAAGTATGCGCAATCATAACCGCTTTGGTCTTTTCTGACAAAGCTTCTTCCAGCTTTGAAGTATCAATATTATATTGAGGTATAGTAACATCAAGAAATACTGGAATCGCACCATATTGTATAATCGGTGCTACTGTCGTAGGGAATCCTGCGGCTACAGTTATTATCTCGTCGCCTCGTCTGATAGCTCTATCACCGAGCAGCTGGGACGTTAACGCCATAAAAGCATTCAAATTTGCTGATGATCCTGAATTGACCAGCGAGCAGTATTCTACTTTCAGGTATTCTGCAAGTTTTTTTTCAAATTCATCGGTATAACGGCCTGATGTTAACCAAAATTCTAATGCGCTGTCCACCAGATTTACCATTTCTTCATTATCATAAACACGAGATGCATAGGGGATTCTATCCCCTTCTTTAAATGGCTTGTCTTGATTATGATAAGTATCACAATATTCTTTAACCAAATTAATAATTCTATTTTTCATACTCTCTTGAGTATCAACCATTATTTTTATCCTCCCAAAATTCTTTTATTTGTTTTTCCATACATTTAGAAATATTCCCATTATTTTTATATACTTTAGCCCATTCTACTGTTTTAGCAACAGCTTCAGTTATATGCCACCTTGGGTTCCAGCCAAATACATTTTTTAATTTTGAGCAATCCAATTTTAAAAACTGCGCTTCATGAGGTCCCTCTACACAAACATTCTTCCATGTTTGTCCATCACCCCATTCTTGGCAAAATAAATCTACTAAATCGCCAGTTTTTACACAGTCACATTCATCCGGGCCAACATTATAATAGCCAGCCAATTTAATGTCTTCATATTGCGCTTTGGCTATCATAAGATAAACATAAAGTGGTTCCAGTACATGTTGGTATGGCCTTGTTGAATAAGGATTACGTACAATGATCGTATCTTTTTTATAAGCAGCCCTTATACAATCAGGGATAATTCTGTTCTCGGCAAAATCCCCTCCACCAATCACATTTCCAGCTCTTGCTGTGGATATCGCAACAGTTTTATCTGCAAAAAAACTGTTTTTATAGCTATGTGTTACCAGCTCCGAACAACTTTTACTGTTAGAATATGGATCGAATCCATCCAAGGATTCATCTTCTCTGTAGCCCCATATCCACTCTTTATTTTCATAAACTTTATCAGTTGTAACATTCAAAAATGATTTTACACACTCACTATTTCTAATACATTCTAAAATATTTACGGTTCCCATAACATTAGTAGAATATGTTGTTGAAGGATCTCTATAACTTTCTAATACCAAAGGCTGTGCTGCCAAATGTAGTACTATTTCAGGCTGGCATTCATTAAAAACTTTTTTCAAATATTTGTAATCTCTAATATCACCAATAATTGAAGTTATATTTTTTTCAATTTCTGCGAGATGAAAAAAATTATCTCCTTCCTCAGTAGGTGATTTTAAAGAATATCCTGTAACTTTAGCGCCGGCCATAGACAAAATTTTACATAACCATGTTCCTTTAAATCCTGTGTGACCAGTCACCAGTACTTTTCTCCCTTTATAAAAATCAAAATTAGATTCAAACATGCGCCCCACCTTATTCAAAAATTTTACTAATATATTACCATTTTTTCCATGGTGCATTATCATTTGCCCACATGGTTTCCAAATCTAATTTTTCACGCTGAGTGTCCATACACTGCCAAAAACCCTTGTGCGCATAACACATCAATTCACCACTTGCAGCTAAAGATTCTAAAGGAGTCCTTTCAAAAATACACGTGTCATTATCTAAATAATCAAAAATCTGTGGATTTAACACCATATAACCAGCATTAATAGGCGCACTGTCTGTTAAAGATTTTTCACGGAAAGAACGTACTGCATTATCACCTCCAATATTTAAAATCCCCTTTGATTGCTCCAACATGACAGCAGTAAGTGTTGCTATCTTTCCATGAGATTTATGAAACTCTAATAATTTTTGCATATTAACATCACATACACCATCTCCACAAGTCATCATAAAAGCTTCATTGCCAATATACTCTTTAATCCTTTTAATACGACCTCCAGTCATTGTATGCAACCCAGTATCAACAATAGTTACTTTCCAAGGTTCTGAATGTTGCTTGTGAATAATCATTTCATTCCCTTTTGTAAAATCAAAAGTTACATCACTTGTGTGTAAAAAATAATCCGCAAACCATTCTTTTATCATATGCTGTTTATACCCAGCACAAATTATAAACTCATTAAATCCATAGTAGGAGTACTCTTTCATGATATGCCATAAAATTGGCATACCACCAATTTCGATCATTGGTTTAGGTTTATACTGGCTTTCTTCACTTATTCTCGTACCAAACCCACCTGCTAACAATACTACCTTCATAATATCGCTCCATTTTCATCTTAAAATTCTAATAATCACTACATTATCATATATCCCCAAAATCTGCTTAATTTATAATACACTCTTAAAAACAACATATAAATTTTCAATGCCGCGACTGGCAATTTAAGAAGTGGATATAAGAAAACCCAATAACGCCAATTATTATTATAGTTATTGTAGAATATGCTTTCCATATCTTCACTAATGAACTTTGTATCACTGGTTCTGATTTGGCAAACAAAATGTGGGAAGAATTTTTTAATCAAATCATTATTGATACTTTTTATAGTAGTATTTTTTAAACCTTTTGATAAGTATTCATTTAATAAATGATTAAAATTTGTACAGAAAACTTCTGTTAATTTATAACCACCATTATCGTTTATTTTTGAAGCAATCAGCGAATTTTTAACAAAAACATTTTTTGAAGCTTTTAAGATTGCCATAATAAAAAAATTAATCTGAATTAGATAACTCCCAATATATTGTTCATAATATTTTACATCTCCAAGATACTTTTTATTAAATACCAATCCTGACATAAATGTAATAAAATAAGAAACATTCATTATAAATTTATTGCTATTTCGGAAGATAATTTTATCGACTTTATTTTTTTCTAATTTAGAATTGTTAGGAACAAACTCCACAAAAGTTAGCCCATTATTAGCAATATAAACTACTCCATAATCATCTTGTTGTAATATATTGAGGATACAATCAATGGCTCCATTTAAAAGTACATCATCATCACCTAAAAGCAAAACATATTTTCCTTGAGCTTTATCAATACATTGCAGAAAGTTTTTATCAGGCCCTATGTTTTTTTCATTACAGTAGTAAGAAATATTATATCCTTTGTTAATAAAATCCTTAACAATATCATTTGTATTATCTCTAGAAGCATTATTTGATACCAAGACCTCTATTTTACCCCTATTTTCTTCAGTTAACTGTTTAAATATATAATTTAAATTTCTTCTCAAACATTCGGCTCTATTATACGTAGGTATGCATATAGACCATACAACGCTCATTCTTTTTTATCCCTCTCTTGTAAATAATGTTCTTGCCTTTTTTTATTAAAAATATAGACACATACTGGAAGTCCATAGATATAACTTGATAAGAATCCCAAAAAAAGTCCTTGTTCACTTAAATATCTAGCACATAAGAAAGTAGTTATTGCTACATAAAACGCGCTTATTAAAGAAAGAAACATCAACGGTTCTTTTTTATGTGATCGTAAATAAATAGCCAATGTATTTATAATAGTTTGAAACATCCAGCACAAAAATAAAATGAACATACTCCGAATATCTAAAACTCTTGAGAAAAAATCATATTTATTCCTAAAAATTAATTCTGTTATTAAAAATAAAGAGCCACCAATAAACATCGTACTAGTAGCTAATATTAAACTTCTATAAAAAATCTTATCCAATTCCTGCCATTTATTTTCAGAAATACACATATTCAATTTAGGTATAACTGCTGTTACCCAGCTTGTTGCAATACTAAAACCTGCAGTCCACATAGCAATACTAATACCAATCTTCCCTGCAAAAACCGGTCCATGATATTTAAACGCCAATGGCGTAAATAATTGAAATATAAAATATCCACTACACCAGCTAATAGAATAACGCCAAATAAGAGCATAAAACTCAGAATTCCACTTGTAACATTCACCACGCGATAGCTTCCAAAGCTGTTTTATTGTCTTAGAAAATTTATTAACAAGAAAAAACAAACCAAATACTGAAGAAAAAATAAGAGAAATAGAAAGGGCATATAATCCTAAATTGAAGTATAATCCTAAAACTGTTGACCCAAAATTAACAGCTGTTATTTTCACTCTTATACCTTGCACCAAACTTACAGAATCACACCCTTCAAAAAAGCTTAATAACGTAGAGTTAAAAAAAACAATAGCCGAAGCAAAAGCGTATACTATCCACGCACCTTGCCAAATAAGTTGATCTTCTTTATTTATAAGAAAGAAGTAGCCGCCAATAATAATCAAAGGAAAAATAATACCAATTACTTTCAGAAGCCAATAAAAAGAAAATCGAAAAAAAGAAGCTAATCTCCATAAATGGTCTTCATCACCAGTTAGCATTCTTTTGTCATCAAATCTTAAAAAAGTGAATTCGTGTGCTACAAATTGAAGAATAATAGTTGAAAATCCAAGATCTGCAAAAACGGCTAACGCAGCAAGTCCTGTAAAAGTATACCAATATCCTTGTTCAAGAGGTGTAAGATAAAGTGGAATAAACAGTAATAGAACTGGTCCTGCAAATATTTTAAATATTTGATTAAAAAGAGTTGCTTTAACATCCTTCTTATATGTATTTGCTGTCATAATACAGCGATCCTCCTTAAGATATGCTAAAAAATATTAACTCTTAATCCATTCTTCCATATCAAAGTTATATCGCTTTACCACTTTGGCAGGAATTCCAATTGCAATAGAATATTCCGGAATTGATTTTGTTACTACAGAACTAGCACCAATAACACTGCCTTTCCCAATTTCTACTCCAGGGAGCACAACTACATTATCCCCAATCCAAACATTATCTCCAATAATTACTTTTTTCCCACAAGTAAGTTGGCGAAAATAAGGCGGTATATTGGGCACTGACTGACAATCACCAGAATAGTTCCCATGATTATGATCTGTAACATAAACATTACTGCCAAAAAGCACATCTTTGCCAATCTCGACATAATTTATCGCACCGATGTGACAAAAATCAGAAGCAGTAAAGTTACCCTTAAATATAATTTTAGGATTAAATAATTGATCTTGATATTTTTCATAAGTAGCAAGCCAAAAGTATCTTCCCACTGAAATATTTCCTATGAAAATTACATTTTTCAATCCTTCAATTTTGGATGTATAATCTAACATGACATGATTATTACCAATTAGTGCATAATTATAAAACAGATTAATAATCTTTCGAAAAGCAAAAACACAAGTCATCAAAATTCCATATTCACTTATTTTATTAGATATTCTTGATAACACTTTCTATATACCTCTTCCCAGCATCTTTCCATGATGGTAATTTATCAAATCCATTTTCAATAAGTTTTTCTTTGCTCAATCTGCTATTTTTAGGCCTTTTAGCTTTCGTTGGATACTGCTTTGTAGTAACATAGTTTACTTTTATATCCAAACCAGCAATTTCGAAAATACTTTCGGCAAATTCTGCCCAACTACAAACACCTTCATTTGTAGCATGGTAAATACCATATTTCTCTGTTTCTATCATATTACAGAGCAGGATAGCTAAATCTACTGTATAAGTCGGACTGCCAATCTGATCGGCTACAACATCTATTTCTTTCCTATTTTTTCCAAGCTGCAACATAGTTTTTACAAAGTTATTTCCATTAATACCAAAAACCCATGAAGTACGAACAATAAAATACTTATCCAAAAGTTTTTTTACAACACGCTCTCCATCTAACTTTGTTTGTCCATAAACATTTTTAGGTTTCTGTTCATCTTCTGGTTTATAATATTGTGTACCAATTCCTGAAAAAACATAATCTGTACTAATATAGAGTAATTTCGCATTAATTTCTTTGCAGACTTTTGCAATGTTTTCGGTACCATATACATTTACTTTTCTACATATTTCTGGTTCATCTTCAGCCTTTTCAACCGCTGTATATGCGCTACAATGAATTACTACATCAGGCATATAAGTTTTGATACACTTTTGAACAGCATCATAATCAGTAATATCAAAATCCTGCTTGTCTACTCCAAGAAATTTAATGTTTCTGCTATACAATTCTTTCAATATGTCATAACCTAACTGACCACCAGCACCAGTAACAAGAACATTCATTTATACTCACCTGTTTTCATACATCTTTTCATAGTATTTTTGGTACTCACCATTAATAATATCTTCCCACCAATATCTATTTTCTAAATACCATCTAATAGTCTTATGAATACCATCAACAAATCTCGTTTCTGGAAACCAGCCAAGTTCATTGTGTATCTTAGTTGGATCAATAGCATAGCGCCTATCATGTCCTTTACGATCTTTAATATACTTAATCAAACTTTCCGGTTTATTAAGTTCTTTACAAATTAGTTTAACAATATCTATATTTCGCATTTCGTTATGTCCACCGATATTGTAAACTTCCCCAATTATACCTTTATGAAGAATCAAATCAATAGCCTTACAATGATCTTCAACATAAAGCCAATCACGTACGTTCAATCCATCACCATACACCGGAAGATGACTATCTGACAAAGCATTAACAATCATTAAAGGAATAAGTTTTTCTGGAAAATGATATGGTCCATAATTATTAGAACAACGAGAAATAGTTACAGGCAATCCATATGTCCGATAATAAGCCAATACAAGCAAGTCACCACTAGCTTTAGAAGTACTATAAGGTGAACTTGTATGGATAGGCATATCTTCTGTAAATAACAAATCAGGCCTATCCAAAGGAAGGTCACCATATACTTCATCCGTCGAAACTTGATGGTAACGTTCGATACCATATTTACGACAAACATCCATTAATGTTGCTGTTCCAATAATATTTGTTTTCAAAAAAATTCCTGGTTCTTCAATGGAACGATCAACATGAGACTCTGCTGCAAAATTAACAACTATATCCGGCCGTTCTTCTTCAAATAATTTGTCAATTATCTTTCGATCACAAATATCTCCTTTTAAAAAACGAAAGTTCGGATTATCTATTACATTCTTTAAAGTGGAAAGATTACCAGCATAAGTTAATTTATCCAAACAAATAATACGATAATCCGGATATTTTTTCAGCATATAAAAAATAAAATTACTACCAATAAAACCCGCCCCACCAGTTACAATGATATTCATATTGTTTCCCTCCTTAGAATATGATTCCTATTTGTCGAAGGAATGGATTTTTAACATCTTTTGCTGATAGAATAGGTTCCTTTATTCCCCAATTAATACCAATCTCCGGATCATTCCAACGTATACCACCGTCAGACTCCATATCATAGTAATTATCTGCTTTATAAAGAAATTCAACTTCGTCTGTTAATGTAACAAAACCATGCCCAAAGCCTCTTGGTATCATCAGCTGTTTTTTATTTACTTCACTAAGTTCTACAGCTACCCATTGTTTATATGTTGGACTATCATGTCTTAAATCAACCGCTACATCAAGAACAGCTCCATGTACACAACGAACCAATTTAGCTTGAGCTTTATTACCTTTTTGATAATGAATTCCACGTAAGGTACCTTTAACTGTACTAGAAGAATGATTATCCTGTACAAAATCATAAAAAAGCCCGGCATCTTCCATTTTTTGTTTATTCCAACTTTCAAAAAAAAATCCTCTATAATCTCCGAAAACATCTGGTTCTAAAATAACTACATCTTTAAGTTTAGTCTCTATTATCTTCATTTATAATAATCTCCATAAAATTTAGTACTTAATTTTACCATCTGCAACTTTTCGCAAATACTCTCCATATGGGGACTTGCCATATGCTTTGGCACTGATCAATAATTTTTCATTACTAATCCAATTATTGAGATAAGCAATTTCTTCTAGAACTGCAATTGGCATTCCAGTTCTAGTTTCTACTGCTTTTACGAATTCTGCAGCATTATTAAGGCTTTCTACTGTTCCTGTGTCTAACCATGCATATCCTCTCCCTAAAGTAACAACTGATAATTCATTATTCTCTAAATAAATCCTATTCAAATCTGTAATCTCTAATTCTCCACGAACAGATGGTTTTAAACTTTTAGCATAATCGCATACTTTATTGTCATAAAAATATAGACCTGTAACTGCATAATTACTTTTAGGATGAGCAGGTTTTTCTGCTAAAGATACTGCTTGTCCATTATTATCAAATTCAACAACCCCAAAACGCTCGGGATCATCAACATAATATCCAAATACAGTTGCCCCCTTTTTTATAGCAGCAGAAGATTTTAAGTGCTTGGTAAGCCCAGCACCATAAAATATGTTGTCCCCTAGCACCATTGCACATGTATCGCCAGCAATAAATTCTTCTCCCAAAATAAAGGCTTGTGCTAACCCATCTGGTGAAGGCTGTACTTTATAACTTAAATTAATTCCATATTTACTTCCATTCCCTAACAATCTTTTAAAATTAGACAAATCCTGCGGTGTTGAAATAATTAAAATTTCCCTTATCCCCGCTAACATAAGTGTAGATAAAGGGTAAAAAATCATAGGTTTATTATATATAGGCAAAAGCTGCTTACTAGTTACCATAGTTATTGGGTAAAGTCGTGTTCCAGAACCTCCTGCAAGAATAATTCCTTTCATAAATTACACCTCAAATTTCTTATTTTTTATTTCAAAATTTTTCGTAACGGATATAATATTTTTCTCATAAACAATCCATAATTCATAAATATTCCCAACAAAAATAACCTAAAAGAATCTATTTCAGCATAATTTTTATAATAGTAAAAAAGTGATTTATAAACTTGTTCAATTTTTCTTACATGATCAATAGATTTATCAATGGAAATTGATTCCATATGCACATATACACTAGATGTATCAATTACACATTTATATCCATGTTTTTCCATTTTACTTCCTAAAATATCTTCTTCAGAATATAAAAATACGCCATCATCAAATCCACCTATATCCTTAAAACTCTCTGCCAAAATTCCAAAAAATGACCCTGGCAATCTATAAACCTTAATAATGTCATCTCCTAATGATACTTTATCAGTGTTTTTTAAAAGTATTTTCTTCAATAGAATTGTGCATGAACACAAATCTTCACAATACCTTCTTTTATTTTTGAAAACATCTCCTTCACTACCATCTAGTAATAACATCATTCCACTAGCTGCATGTATATCTCCCTGACTTAAAATTTCTGATATAGAAATAAGTATATTTTCCTCAAATTTAACATCCGGATTGGCTATAAATAAAATATCAACAGCATACTTATCTATTAAATAAAATGCTCCATAATTATTTCCATAAGAATATCCACCATTCCTGTCAGCAACAATAACTTCTGTCTTCTCACTTGCCAACTTTTTTAATTGTTCAAGAGAATCATCTGGAGATAAATTATCAATAATTACAATTTTATCAATTATCTCGTACTGTTCTACCAAATTGCATAAATTTATTACACTATTAGCATCTTTATAATTTAAAATGACGATACCAATTTTCTTATCTTTATACATTTAAATCTCCTTAGTTTATTTCATTTGCTCTTTATAATAAGTTCTTTGATTTTAAATATATTATATAGAACAAACTTCAAACCTTTTAAAACTCAAAAGCTTCGCTTCTATATTCTCCAAACCATAATCTTCAACTAATTTTTTGAAAGTTTCAAACACTTCTTCTGCAGTTATAGAATCTCGACATTCATACGTACCTAATTTACATTTATCAGTTCTATAACATAATTGGCATGGTAATCTTCTATGAATACATACCGTCTTCTGCTTGAAATTAGCCGGTTTCCACATACATGGAAAATTATTTGTAAATATGTCTATGCTTGGCATACCATAAGCAGCAGCAATGTGAGCTGCTGCACTATCATTAGATAAAAAACAATCACAAACCCCAACTATTTTTATGTAATTTTCCAAATTTTCCCTAATAATTTTAAAGCAACTGTCATCTAATCCAGAAATAGTTTTTTTTATTTCTTCCTCTTCATCCGGACCTCCGAAAATTAAAAAGAAAACATTTTTATATTGCTCTCTTATTTTTTTTAACAGGTCTCCATAATATTGCCATCTTTTTACAGGGCCACTTGCTCCAGGATGAATTCCAACAATAAATTCATTTTTTATTTTTAAATTATAAAAATAGTTTTTTAAAAATTTTTTATCATTATTAGTTAAAAATATCCTAGGAAATAATTCCTCAACACTAAATTTACAACCCATATTTTCTAATAAATATGCTTTATCTTCAAGAAAATGTGAGTATTCCTTTTCATAATATGGTACAATTGCATCTGTAAGTAAATACCCTCCACCAGTTCTTGTATGTGATATCTTACGACCAGAATTTAGAAAATACATGAAAAATATATCTCTAAAATCTCCACGAGGATTGATTACAACATCATAATATGTTTCATTTAGCTGTTTAAAAACTTCTCTCTTTTTTAGAAAAGAATCATCAAAAGACAAGGCAAAGAATTCATCGTACACACTTTGATTTTTATATACGTCACGAGCAAATGATTTCGCACATAGTATAATTTTAGCTTGCGGAGCATTACTCTTTAATATTCTGAGAAATCCTAACAATATAATTGTATCGCCTAAAATATCGACTGTATTATAAACAAGTATATTCTTAACATTTTTCCAATCTATAGGGGTTGTTGCTTTTTTTTCGTGAAAAAACGGATACGTAAGTATAGTAAAAAAAGCTATTGGCAGTTTTTGATTTAATCGCATTTTATACATCGCATTATCTCCAAAATCAAACTATTAAAATATCTTTTAGATTACAGTTTCCCATTTTTCTGTAGTTTTATTAAATTTTCTAACTACTCTCCCTGGTATACCAGCTATAACACAATAATCCGGAAAAATTCCTCTTACAACCGTATTCGCCCCAACAATACATTGCTTTCCTAATACACTTCCTGCCTGGATTACTGCACCATAACCAATAAAACAATTATCACCAATACAAGTTTTATTCTTAATTAACGGTTGGTCAAGAATATGCTCTCCTATCTTTTTATATGAATGATCACAATTAGTAATCATTACATTAGCAGAAATAGTTACATTATCACCGATAATAAGATTATCATCATATGACACAATATGAAAATTCTGCCCAATTGAAGTATTGGAACCAATATCAATAAAAGAATTTGACGTTTCTATTTCTACTCGCATCCCTGGATATATACGAACTTTTTTCCCTATTTTTAGGTTTGACAATCTACTTATAAACATCGGAGGACCAATATAACTAGGAAAACCAACATCAGTAAAAACACTATAAAAAATTGCTCTTATAACCCATGGAATTTTTTTAAAATTCATTTTTTTCACCATACGAATCTAATATTTCACTAATTTTTCTGTTATTTCCCCAAACGGCTTTTGAATCGTATGGTCGGTCTGGAAAAGCTCCATATTTAAGTTCTATAGCATAATTATTATCATTAATAAATCGTTCTACTCTATCACAAAGTTTCTCTGGAATCCCGTTACAAATATTGATTATCCCTAAAATCTTATCCTGCTGAACTGCAGCTGCCACCTGTTTACAAAAAATACCATAATCAAGATAATCATACTGATTTTGTCCAAGCGTAAATGGAAATTCTTTTATACCCTGTTCTTCTGATAATGCTATTTTAGAAAAAATAGAGCTTCCTTGAATATTGTTACTTACAATATAGTATCCGCGTAACCACATAAATTTAACTTTCTTTTCTTCTGCATAAGCTTTTATACTTTGACGTAAAGCATTTTTGGCTATTCCATATTGCGTCATTGGTTCACAGGAAGTATTTTCATTGATACTTCCTTCATAAAAACCAATTTCATGCATACTTCCCATTATACAAACACGTTTACAACCACTATCAATCATCTTTTTGAGAAATTTATTATGTTCTGGCAAATCATCTAAATGTGTATCTGCATTATGAATAAACCCATTTCTCCATGCTAAATGCAAAATTACATCGGGACAATCAAAATATTCAAATGGATTTTCAACTTTAAAAATATTACAACACTTTATATTAGCTCTATTATCTATATAAGAAGATTCAAAATCAGCTGCTATAATATCTAAATTATCATTTAATAAAGTTTTTACTATTCCTTGTCCTAAATATCCATTAGCCCCTGTAACAAGAATTTTCATTTTTCATCCTCCGACAATTCCAACAAATTTATTAACCAACTTTTCAATGAATATTTTTGGTAAATCTCAGCAGATAAGTTTTTATATGGTTGTGAGAAAAATGAAGAATTTTCATCAAAATTTTTATCAAATATTAATACATTTGACTCACAATAAAAATCATAATTTTTAATATCGCTGTTTGTTGTAATCAATTTTTTTTTAGCTCCGATACATTCAATTGTTCTCATTGTTAGCCCGATTTGCCCGTTTTGCGGTGAATCCAAAATGCATTTCGATTTTTCAATAATATCTATCATTTTTATGTTAGAAATTTTAGTAAATTTAAAGCTTTCAATGTTAGCAGTTTTATATTCAACAGCAGTAACTTTATGATAATAATATTTTATCTTTGATGGCATATAATGATAAATAAATTGCCTCGGCAATTTATTTATCAATTTTAATGACATATTATTGATATCTTTAAATTTTTTAGGGTGAGCAGTGCCAATATAAGAACAGTCATAATCAAATTTCTCATTTTCCCTCTCACCAATACTTTCATATATTTTTGTATAAAAAAGTGGAAGAAAATCATATTTTTCACTTCTTTCATAATCTAACCGATCAAATGTAAATCTTTTATCAAATAAATAGTGTATTTGAGTAGAAAAAGGTAAGTTTTTTTCAGAATCCCATTGATACATAATAAACTTAGCTTGAGGCTGTATTTTTTTGATAACGGCTATCATTTCTCTTGTAAATGCAAATGTCATTCCAGCTATCAATACAACATAATCATACTTTGCATTTATGACTATAGGTAATACTTCTTTATTAAAATATCTTTTGGTTGGATATTTGATGAAAGACTTATTTAATCTTCCTATTGCTTTAGAAAGATTTGTGTCGCTTGGTGCATCACAAACATAGTCAACTTTTAATCCAATACCTTCAGCCTCTTTTATAATTTCTTTGTAGTAATCAAAAAATAATGGTGCTATTAATAATATTTTTTTGTTTTTCTTAATTATTTCTACCACTTAGTTATACCTAATTTCCTCAATTTTAAATATTTAATATGCACCTTTTCTAAGCAGCACTACTTTAAAGGTTTTAAACAGCATCACGATATCGATCCAGACGCTCCAGTTACGCACATACCAGCTGTCGAGCAGCACTCGTTCTTGGTAATCTATATCGCTGCGGCCGCTGACCTGCCACATACCGGTGATTCCCGGCTTGACCATTAAATAGTCGTTGACATATTCTCCGTAACGCTCCAGTTCTTCCTGAATTACAGGTCTTGGCCCTACAAGACTCATTTCGCCTTTCAGGACGTTGAATATCTGCGGCAGTTCATCCAAACTGGTTTTGCGCAAAAATGCTCCTGATTTGGTGATCCTGGGGTCATTTTTCAGCTTAAAATCTCGTTCCCATTCTACTTTGGCTTCCGGGTCATTTTTTAGCAGTTCTTCCAGCTTTACTTTAGCGTCTACACACATACTGCGGAATTTATAACATGGAAAGGCTTTTCCGTTCTTGCCGATGCGCGTATGTTTGAATATTACGGGTCCCGGAGAATCTTTATAGATCCAGATCGCTATAAAAAGCAGGATCGGCGAAATCGCTACAGTGCCAACTAACGTCAGCATAAAATCGAACATTGCTTTTAAATATCTGTTCCACGGCCTTGCCAGATTATTTTTTAGTCGCAGTAACATCAATTTTTCATTAAAAAGACTTTCTACTTCGATGCCACCCATTGGTATACCAACAAGATTAGGGATGATGCCCATATTTTTTACCAGCGGTTGCACTTTATAGATCAGCTGCGTTAATTTTTCCTGTTCCATTCCTGGTGCAGCAATAAAAATATGCTGTACACCTGTCTTCTCAATAACTGCTTCTGCATCTGCAAACTTACCTAAAACAGTGAACCGTTTCAAAATACCCGCTTTAACACAATTATCTTCCAGTAAGCCGATGACCTTATAACCCATACCGGCATTATTAATAATTCCCTGTACCAGTAATTCAGCCGTCTTGCCGGCACCAATAATAAGCACGGGAATTTGTAAAATATTAAAATATTCCAGGATTTTTTTTACTGCATAACGAAAAAAAGTCAGTAAAATAAAAACCAAAATCCAAAATAAAGCAATAAATGATCTTGAGGTTGATGCAGCAGTCTGCCCTATGTATAAAACAATAATCACTGCTACAGTCCCATAAATAGATGCGTGAAATAATTTTTCTATCAACTTCCAAAATTGCATTCTGCGGCTATAAAGTTGTTCAACATTTATAAACCCTAGATATAATAATGGAAAAACGATCCAAAAATTCAACCAGGAGATACGTAATATTCCACCATTAGGTATCAATAAATTCCGTATAATGAAAGCAATCTGTTCTGCACTGACAATTGCAATATAATCCACTACAAGCAAAAGTATCGGCAGTAGGAAAGATGTACATCTATCTGCTACCGATATTTTATATCCACTAAAACTATGCAACCCTTTCACACTCCTGAAACTATCTATACTCACAATAATAAAAATAAAGAACGAGTCCAGTACATTTTATTGTGATATATTTTATAATTTTATTTTACAATCAGATTTATATTATTGTAACACTTTTGTTATAAAAAGCCATATTTACGCATTTAAAATCTACATTTAATATTTCCTAATACTTTTAAATTTTTTAAAAATCAAATATCTTTTTATTTTTATGTTTTTTCTAAATTTTTAATTCAAAAACAAAAGAGCAGTAACCTCATAAAGGTTACTGCTCTTTTGATGCTACTATTATTATTTTATTTAAATTCTACTTTTAAATGCTGTCGTTCTACCAGTCTTTGGAATTTATATTTTGGATAGCCAACCATTAAAGTACCTACTATTTTCTGCTTCGCCGGCACTTCGACCAAGTCAAGCAACGGTTGATAGCCTGCTATACCGCAGGTTTGAATAAAGCCGGCAATAGTCGTGCCTAAGCCGATAGTCGGTGCATAAAGCTCTGCGTAGGCCCAGGATTGTTCTGCATTGCTGATACCGGTCGTATTTAATCTGCGTGCCAAAGCAAAAATTAGCATTGGCGCATTACGGGCAATAATATCCTGTCCACGTTCGCGATAAGCACGTAGCACAGTAGTAAAATATCTGCTATTAGAACTTCCTTCTGCAATTTCCTGTTCCATCCACTGCGCTGTAGCTTCGGCAATCGCTCTGATTTTTTCCTTATCACTGATAACTATATAATACATTCCCTGGGAATTGCCTGCCGTGGGTGCATACCGGCATACCTCAAGCAGCTTGAGCACATCTGACTCAGTTGGCGGCTGTAGTTTGAACATACGGACTGACCGGCGCATACGCAAAAAATTATACGCAATCTCAGCATCTAAAATAGGCATTGGTAATGGCAGCTGTTCTTCCAGCGGCACATATTTGTTATCCATGGCAGCGGTTGGGCAGATTGCAACACAATGGCCGCAGCTCATGCAGCCTCTATCAAAATTGCATTCAGGTCCAAGCTCTCCCATTGATAAAATACATGATGGGCACGCCTCTACACAAATACCACATTTTATACATTTATCATAATCAACTTTCAGTAAGTCCATATTCTAGCACCTCAATCTTCGAAATGAATGAATTCCAATCCGCTGAAGTCAGTATAAAATTGTGCATTTTTAAAAGCTTTGGCACATAATTCTTTATCTTTATTAACAACACCGTCAGCATTGGCGATTCCCAAATAAGCACAAGCAGACTGTGCTGCAAAAGTTTGAGCATGTTCCAATAATGCCTGCTTATCAGCATCGGCAATAGTACCTTTATTGGGATAAACATCAGTAGCCACCAAAATAAAAATCAACTGCTCACCTTGCTTAGCAACTACATGTGGAATCTCACTTTTATTAGGTTGAGCGAATTCTATTTCAAAACCTTTTTCAGTAAGATGCTGCAGCAATACCTGCAATCCAAACTCATGAATTTCTTGAGTATTCATTAACTCAAATGCCATGAATCATTCTCCTTTGCTATATTATAGCTTTATTATATCATAAAAAAGCTATCTATCTCCAGCAATATTCTAAGTACTGTTATCCAACAAAATATTATCACAAACATTTAGATAACAAAATAAAAAGCCTGCTTTTTTAGCAGGCTCAATTTACTGGCTCCCCGAGTAGGACTCGAACCTACAACAACTCGGTTAACAGCCGAGTGCTCTACCGATTGAGCTATCGGGGAATAAGTCTTTCAACGAAGAATATTATATTACTCTACGATGTTATTGTCAACGTTTTTATTTAACGCGTCAGCTTGTAAATAAGCGCGTTACAAATAGCTGCAGCTACATTACTACCACCCTTACGGCCACGAGCAACTATATAAGGAATACCAGTTTTCATAATGATTTCTTTAGATTCCACAACATTGACAAACCCAACGGGAACACCAATAACAAGCTCAGGCTTAATCCTACCCTCTTTTACAAGTTCATCTAAGCGTACTAAAGCCGTAGGAGCGTTACCAACAGCAATAATTACAGGCCCCTCTACTTCACAAGCTTTTTCCATACAAGCAGCAGCACGTGTAGAACCAGCTTCTTTCGCTCTTTCTGCCACATCAGCATCTGCCATAAAGCAAACCGCTTTGCCGCCAAGCTTATTTAAACCAGGTTTATTTATCCCCACGCAAGCCATATTAGTATCAGTAACTATAGTAGCGCCCTTTTTCAGTGCTTCTAAAGCTTTCTCTACTACACCATTCGAAAAATGCAGCGTACGTGCATAATCAAAGTCAGCAGAGGTATGAATAACCCTTTTTACAATACTAACTTTCTCTGGATCAAGCTGGATCTCCCCCAATTCTTCAGCAATAATCTCCATACTGCGTTTTTCAATATCAGCCGGTAACACATTTTGTAATTCCATATTACTATCACCTTTCTTCAATTTATTTTTCAATTCCTACTCTTGCCGCTATACCATTATCAAAAGGATGCTTACGCTTACAAACCTCAGACACATAATCTGCTAAATCAAGTAAAGCTGAAGACGGGTTCCGTCCAGATAAAACAACCTCTAAACTCTGCGGCTTATTTTTCAGAAAATCAATTAATTGTCCTTCATCAAAAACACCTGTATTACAAGCACCTATAACTTCATCAAGAACCAATAATCGTACTTCTTCCTGTTCCAGTTTGGTCTTAATTCTAGCAAATAACCGCATATGCTCCCGCAGGACTTCCTGTTTCTCATCCGCAGTCATCTGAAAAGTAAATTTTTTAGTTTCTTTACCCCTTAAGACTTCAATATTTGAAAGCAATTCTAAAGATTTCAATTCTCCGGTAAGACGGCTTTTTAAAAATTGTACGAATAATACTTTATTGCCATGCCCCGCACAACGTATACTTAATCCTAGACAAGCAGTAGTTTTACCTTTCCCGTCCCCGCAATAGATATGAATTAACCCATGCTCCATCTTACACACCGGCTTCCAAAATCTCATAAATTTTTTTCATATCAATATTTTCACGTATACTATTTGCCAAAATATCATACTGCTGCTTTTTATAATCATTAAAATTAATAGTTTTAATATCGTCTGGCTTCATACCCTTTTTAGCAAGTAAAGCTTCCACCACAGATTTAGCAATACCTTCACCATCAAATACTCCATGCACATATGTACCATATACGTTCATAGTATCACTAACATTCTGAGATCCTTCTGGACTTATTTCACCTGCTTCGTGAATAGGTTTCATCAATGTCAACGATTTACCATCATCAAAATTAGTTATGCCGGAATGTATTTCATAACCATAAAAAGAGCGGCCGGTTAACGCGCTGAAAATACCTTTTACTTTGCCAAAATATCCATCTACCTGAATAGTGCGTTTTTTCTCAGCAAAAATGGTTTCAACATCCAAAAGACCTAATCCTGCAGTATCTCCGCCTTCTTCTACTCCATATGGATCCGAAAGATTCTTCCCCAACATTTGATAACCGCCGCAAATACCAAAAACCACTGTACCAGCATGAGCGCGTTTCATTATCTCTGCTTCCAATCCATTTTGACGCATCCATTTTAAATCACCAATAGTATTTTTTGTTCCCGGAATAACAATCATATCCGGATTTTTCAACTCTGAAACTGATTGCACATAACGCAGCGATACACCTGGTATAAGTTCAAAAACATTGAAATCAGTATAATTAGACATTCTTGGAATACGGATAACAGCAATATCTACTGCCTGTACTTCTGTATGTGTAGTTAACCGTTCTGATAAACTATCCTCATCTTCAATATCTACATGCAGCATTGGCAATACACCAACAACAGGCACCCCCGTTTTCTCTTCTATCATTTTCAAACCAGGACGCAATATCTCGACATCACCGCGAAATTTATTGACAATGATACCTTTAACCATCGCTCTTTCATCTTCCTCAAGCAACATTAAAGTTCCGTAAATAGAAGCAAAAACACCTCCTCTGTCTATATCGGCAACTAAAAGCACCGGTGCTTTTGCCATCTTTGCCATACCCATATTAACTATATCCTGTGATTTTAAATTGATTTCGGCTGGACTTCCAGCACCTTCGATAACAATCACATCACTACTTTCGGATAATTGACCATATGCTTTCATAATATCAGGGATCAAATTTGTTTTAAATTTGAAATATTCTGCAGCTGTCATAGTTCCAATAGCTTCACCATTAACAATAACCTGTGAGCCTGAATCACTGGTTGGTTTCAGCAAAATAGGGTTCATCAAGGCACTTGGTTCAATGTTGGCCGCTTCTGCCTGCACAACCTGCGCTCTTCCCATTTCTGCACCATTACGAGTAATAAATGAGTTCAATGCCATATTTTGAGATTTAAAAGGTACTACTTTATAACCATCTTGATTAAAAACACGGCATAAACCAGCTGTCACCAAACTTTTACCGGCATTAGACATTGTTCCTTGTACCATTATAGCTTTAGCCACGCATATCACTCGCTCTCATTAAAAATGTCAGGATATCCTGATAATTATTTATTTTTACTGGTATAGCAGCAGTATTGATTTGTGCAGCAACTACAGGAACTGCATTTTTATTATGTTTTCCATTAATAGAACTTGTTACATGATCACCACAAATAACAATGCGTAAAGGTTCCTGTATATTATTTATAATTTTCTCTAAAAACTCTTCGTCAATAGCACTTATAAACTCAGCTTTGCTCTGATAATCATATCTGTGTGCTGCTTCATCTGCACCGTTAAAATGCGTTAAGACAAAATCATGTTCTTTCAACATATTTAAGGTCGCTGTTGCCTTGGCAGCAATATCAGTATCTATATCCGCTGTCACTCCAGCGATTTTAGGAGCCGTCAAATGCAATCCTTTTGCAATGCCTCTGACAATTTCTGCTTCGCAAATTGCTGCACCTTTCAACCCATGCAAAGCTTGAAATCCAGGCAACGTTTTACGTTCTGAAGGCCCCCAGGGATAAAGCATATAACGAATGTCATCATGGTTAAAACGTTCCAGCCTTTTCGCTGTTCCTTCAATAAAATGCTTTAACAGCAAAGACTGCTGTTTTAATTCTCCTAAAAGTAGGTCAACATTCTTTCCCATACTCTCGTGAGGCGGAGAAATAACACAATTGTCCAAAATCCTTCTGTCTTTATCTAAAATCAACAGATTACGATACATAGACAAATGCATAAATTCTATGCCCTGCCAAAACTCATCGCATGCTTTAGCTGCTTCTGCCATGCTTTCTGCCGAAAGTCCCTGACCATTAAAAGATACCAGCGTATTATCTTTGTCTATTGAAACCAGGTTACAGCGTAATACCATCTCATATTCCGAAATATCCCTACCATGCGCCAACAATTCCAAATACGCTCTATTTGTTGGGAAATCCCGCTGCTGTACACCAAGCAAGCGCAAAATACAACTCAAACTTTCAGGAATGAAATCATTCTCACAAATGCTTACTTCACTGTATGTTCCCAGCTTAATAAGAGTATCGATATTTTTATGTTCAGCATATTGGAAAGGTGTCAATCCATTCAAAGCAGGAATATGATCATCACCTAAGCCATCAATAATTACCAATAATGAGCGCATTACGTCTAACTTCCTTTATCGCTTTAATTAAAGCCCGATTTGTATATCGTGTTTTTACTGCAATCCGATAATACGTTGGCCCCAAATTATGGTAATTATTACACTCTCTAATCAAAAAGCCATGCTTACGTAAAAGTTCTGCCAAATTTTCAGGTTTCTCCAATTTAAAAAATATATAATTGGCCTCAGAACCAAATGTTTTTGCTCCCAAGCCTTCCAATTGTGCAGTAAGATACTGCCGTTCAACACGAATCAACTCTTTGCTGGCCAGTAAGTAATTTTCTTCATCTAAAGCCGCAATACCAGCTGCTTGTGCCGGAATAGAAACATTCCAGTCCTGACCATTTTCATGCAGTCCTTTTATCAACGACACATCAGACGTCATGCAATAACCTAAACGTAAGCCTGGCATCGCATATGTTTTTGTAAATGCTTTCAATATAATAAGATTGTGATATTTATCTAGTTTCGAACATAGCGAATATGCTTTATCGCCATCCACAAAATCCATAAAGCATTCGTCTAATAGCAGCTTTGTACCTGTACGGCAGCATTTTTCCAATATCTCCAGCAATAAATCTTCATCTATTAATTTCCCAGTCGGATTATTAGGATTGCATATTACGACCAAGTCTACTCTGCTATTGATTTTTTTCAGCAGATCATATCCTGCAATAAAGTTTTTTTCTTCCTGCAATTCGTAATAAGTAAATTTACAATCAACTGTCCGCAAAGCTTTTTCATAATCAGCAAAAGTTGGAGCCAATAATACAGCACGGCCAGGCTTGACTGTTAAGGCAAGTTTAAATAAAACATCAGCAGCACCATTGCTTATGAAAAGATATTCTTTTTTTATATTCAAATATTTAGCTAATTTCTCTATTAGTTCCCTGCATAAAGGATCTGGATAATTAACGCAGTTTTTGATTGAATTCTTAATAGCCTCTTTTACAGATACAGGTAAACCTAATGGATTAACGTTTGCTGAATAATCAACAATATTTTTCCCTAAGCTGTTATTTTGCTCACTGTAAATATCTCCACCATGTACAGATTTATACATATTTTCCACCCTTTAGCTTTTAATAAAAAGCTCCAGTAAATAAATTAATGCAAAAACTAAAATACTTAAAACAGCTGTCATATACATCAAATTATTAGTCTGGACGATATCTTCCGGTTCAACTTGTCTGATATCATCACCAATAGTATCTTTAGGCACCCATTTTCCAAAATAAAAATGTCCGCCGCCTAACTGAATATGAAGAGCGCCAGCAGTTACTGATTCCGTCATTGCAGAATTAGGACTTAAATGATTGTAACGGTCACGTTTAAAAATCTTCCAGGCTTTTTTTGCATCCAAACTTAAAAGATAAGCTGCAACTATCATACATATTCCAGCAACACGCGCTGGAATATAATTAGCAAAATCATCTAATTTTGCCGCACAACGCCCAAAATATAAATATTTGTCATTTTTATAGCCAACCATGGAATCCATGGTATTTATTCCTTTATAAAGAAACGCAAGCGGAGCTCCGCCGATAAACATATACAGCATTGGAGCAATAATTCCATCTGCAGTATTTTCAGCAACAGTTTCAACTGCCCCTTTAGTCACTTCTGATTTTGTAAGTTCTTTAGTATCCCGTCCAACTATCCACGAAAGTTTCATTCTAGCATCTGTTAAATCATTATTTTTTAACGCAGTATAAACTTTCATACTTTCTTCACGTAAACAACGCGTTGCAAAAATTTGATAACACATAAAACTCTCTACAGCAAAAGCCAACCACGGATTGATTTTTTCTGCCAAAGCCAATACTAAAAATGGAACACAAAACGAAAAAGCAAGCACTAATATTACTAATACAGCGCCTCCTACCAATAAGCCACGCGAGCTTTTTCCAAAAATACTGCGTAGCAGCTTTTCTAAAAAGCTTATCAAATTTCCAATTAAACAAATCGGATGAGGCAGCCAACGCGGGTCGCCAATCAGCAGGTCTAAAATAAAGCCCGCTATAATGGCAAATAAAAGCATCATAATCCAATTCCCCTTAAATAAATACTAACAGCTAAAACCATCAGTAGATCAATCCCGTTTTTTTGCAAATTCATCACAGGCACGAATAAAATTTCGTGCAAAATTTATATTTCCCCATAAGTGAATGTGTGGATAGCCAGCATACAGAACTTTATTAGCATGACTACAACTCCATTCAGAAATTCCTGAAGCTTTCAAGGCTAAAAAATCATGCCCATTATTATTACTGTCGGAATAATGAAACTCATGTCCATTTATTTTCTCACCGATTTTGCAAAAAACATTATCACTTTCAGCAGTCAATGTTATATACCCAAAGCGGTTAAGCTTTGCCGTCATAAAGGTTTCTCCGCTTATTGCACCTGTCCACTCATAAATCTCTCCCGAAGCTGCTTGAAAACGCTCCAAAAGATACATGAATCCACCGCATTCAGCAAAACAAGGCTTACCTATTTTTAGAGCAGTTTTAATGCTTGTACGCATTGATATATTCTCTGCCAGCTCTTTTGCATAAAGCTCAGGATAACCTCCTCCTAAAATTATTCCATCACATTCTGGCAATTCTTTATCAACAAGAGGACTAAACGTTATTAGTTCGGCACCAAACTCCTGCAATAAATCTAGAGCGTCCTGATAATAAAAACAAAAAGCTTTATCCTGTGCTATTGCTATTTTTACTTTAGCTACACTTGCAACAGGCTGTTCTTCATAAACAAGATCCTCAGCACTGTTTGCAATACCCAGCAATTCATCAAAATCAATAGTCTTAGCTGCCTGTTCTGCTAATCTGCTGATAATTTCCTGCAAATCACCAATTTCTTCTGCGGTTACCAATCCCAAATGTCTGCTTTCAAAATTGCAATCATCCATATGAGGCAAATAACCGACTAATTTAACACCTGTTTCCAACTCAATTACTTCTTTATAAAACTTATAGCTCATAGCAGTGACATTATTAAGTATTGCGCCTCGTACATTCGCGTCAGGTCTGAATTCTTTAAAACCTTTTATTAAAGCTGCCAAAGACAAAGCTGCACCTTTTCCATTGATGACTAAAATAACCGGCGTTTTAGTTACACGAGCTAAATCATAAGCACTGCACTGCTCTGTTTTACCCATACCATCATAAAATCCCATAGCGCCTTCAAGTACGGCTATATCACAATCACAAGCATTTTTTGCCAGCAAATACTTTGTTGTTTCCCTGCCTAACATAAATAAATCCAAATTACGTGACTTAGCACCAATTACGCGCGAATGAAACATTGGATCTATATAGTCGGGACCAGATTTAAAGGCGGCTACTTTGTACTCCTGATCAAGCAAAGCTTTCAGCAAGGCACATACTACAGTAGTTTTTCCACTGCCACTATTTGGGGCAGCAATCATGAAACGAGGCAAAAACATTTCAGACATTTTACTCACCCTTTTTCAACGCAGTCATTATATAAACAGGGTTTTGGGCCATCATCAAATTATATGCCCCTAGTTTTTTACCACGGGCGGCAAAAACATTAACAATCTCTAAATCATACTCTGAACGGGTTTTATAATATTCAACAACTTCTATTAGTGTTTCTAGTGTAATTGCATTGATAACAACCCGGCAGTCAGAATTCTTTGTATAAATAATATCAAGCATTTTGCATAAGTTACCACCGCTGCCGCCAATAAATACGCAGTCAGGAGCAGGCATATCAACAATTTGTTCCGAAGCTTCTCCGGCAACAATATCCAAATTATTAACAGCAAATAACGCTTTGTTTTTCTCAAGTAATTCCAATGCCAAAGGGTTGCGTTCAAATGCCCATACACGTCCAGCTTGAGCCTGCAATGCCAATTCTATCGAACAAGAACCTGTTCCCGCACCAATATCGTAAATATTATCTGTTACTTTTGGCATCAATTTGGAAATTGAAACAGACCTCACCTCTTGTTTCGTCATTGGAACTTTACTGCGAATAAAAAGATCATCATTTAAACCATGGACAGTGTATTTAAAGTCATTAACATGTTCATTCAAAATCATCATCACAGACAAAGAAGGAAACTCCAATTTACTGATTTCCGACGCCGTACCATAAGTGATTTTTTCTTCTGGATAAGAAAGGTTTTCACCAACATATACCTTTACATCTGCCATACCATGATCACAAAGTTTCAGGCATAGTTGATTAGGAGAATGCTCGCCTCCGGTAAGTGAAAATACTTTACTGTTTTGCGCTACTGCAGCAATTAGATTTTGATTTCTGCCATGCATACTGACAATTTTAGCATCATCCCAAGCTATATTTAATTGTTGAGAAAAATAGACCAAGCTGCTGATGCCACAATATCTGCGGCATTCACAATCAGCAAGCTTACCAGTAATCGTCTTGGCTAAACTGAAAAAGCCTACATCACCAGAGACTAACACTGCTACAACATCTTTTTCAGCATCAGCTTTTTGACATATTTCAGTAATTTCTGATGATTTTATGGTGTCAAAAAGACGCTTCCCTGCTCCAAAAGCAGCAAGCATCCTTTTATCGCCTATCAAAATATTACTTTCTTCAATAGCCTGGCGAGCCTGATTTGTTAAAAGCTCTGGATTACCTGGCCCAATGCCGACGATATTTACACGTAACATATTAAATCTCCTTTTATATTTTTTACTTACAACTACCATATCGGTCTTTAAGTAATTTTACTATCTCACTATAACCAGTTCCAAGCTCTTCGCCATTGCGGGCAATGACTATTAATTTAGCACCTGCTTTTGCAGCCGCCTGCGCCTTCTCCTCAAAACCGCCAACGCTGCCGGAATCTTTTGTAACTAAATATCTGCTGTTATACCTTTTCATCATCTCTATATTAAGCAATTCAGAAAAGGGCCCCTGCATACAAATGATATTAGCTGGCTTATAACCAAGCTCTAACGCTTTACTTAAAGAATCCAGCATAGGCAAAACTCTTAGCGCAATACGCTCTTTATAATCAGGAACAGAAGTAAACTCCTGCAATGTTTTACTGCCTGTAGTCAGAAAGATATTACCTTCCGTATGGCTCAATAACTCAACAGCTTCATTAAAATCTTGGACTATAATACAGTTTTTATGTTCTTCAGCAGCTGGTCTTACCAATCTCAAATATTCACAGCCAGTTTCTTTACAGGCCTTTTGTACTGTTGACGTAACTATCGTAGCATATGGATGAGTTGCATCAATCACACAATCCGGTTTATTTACTGTAATAAAATTCCGCATTGCAGCCAAATCCATACGCTCTACCATTACATGAAGATTAGTTTGTGCTTCAATCAGACTTGCACCATAATCAGTTGCCACAGAAACATAAAGGATTATATCAAGTTCAGCCATAAACTTAATCAGATTACGACTTTCACTGGTTCCGCCAATCAACCAAACTACCGGTTTCATTACAGTTTATAACCTCTAGGAGTTACTAATTTACCATTAATAACTTCTGTTTGCGAATTGCCGATGATAACAGTAGAAAACATATCTACTTCTTTATCACGTAATTCCTGTAAAGTAGTGATTTCATAATTTTCACCATCACGCCCAATGTTGCGTACAATGCCTGCAGGAACATCAGGACGTTGATTTTTCAGCATGATATCACAAGCTTTCTGTAGATAATCATGACGTTTAAAACTGGATGGATTGTATAAACAAATACAGAAATCTGCCTGTGAAGCACAATCTAAGCGCTTTTCAATTTTTTCCCATGGAGTAAGCAGATCGCTTAAAGAAATCAGGCAAAAATCACTGATAAGCGGAGCTCCTAAAACAGCAGCGCCTGAACAAGCAGCTGTAATACCAGGAACAACTTCAATTTCCAATTCTGGATGTTCTGCTGCTACTTGATACATAATCCCTGCCATGCCATAAACCCCGGCATCACCACTGGAAATCATCGCTACGGTTTTGCCTTTTAATGCTTCTTCTATAGCAAGCTTGCAACGATCTACCTCTTTACGCATACCAGTAGTAAAAAATTCCTTGCCTGTAAAATCATTTTTAATAAGATCGATATATACATGATAACCTGCAATAACATCACAACTTTCCAAAGCAGCTTTAGCTCTTTGGGTCATTTGTTCGATACCACCTGGTCCAAGACCGACAACATAAACTTTTTGCGTCATATTAATTCTCCTTCAAATATACATTCAAGATAATTTTTCAAAGTCAAGTACAATATCGGCTTCAGCAACAGCTAAGGTTACTCCATTCAAACTGCATTTTGATGAAATTATACTGCCGTTATTGGCCGCCAATACTGCTGAACGCTCGCAAACATTACTTACGCCTACAACTGATTTCACAAAATCAGAACTACTGAATTCACCTGCTGCATTTTGTAATTCTTCAGCAGTAAAAAAACTAATTTCCCAATTATATTTAGCTGCGAAATTCAACAGGCCAGCCTCATCTTTTTTTAAATCAACAGATGCCACACCAACGATAGTACGTAAGTCTATGCCAAGTTCTTTCAGTTTCGGTAAAACTAAAGTTTCTATACTTTCTAACGTTGTTCCGCGACGACAGCCGATTCCCAAATAAATATTTCTGGGCCAAAGCTGAACCGTTAAATCAAAAGGATTCACATTTCTATTTTTTGTAATAGCCAAACCTGTAATCCCTTTGTCTTTAAGAACAATCTGGCGTGGTAAGGCACTAATAATTGGATAATCGGTAAAAAGTCCAACTTCCTGTCCATCTACTAACGCAGCGGCAAAATCTTTCGCTGCTTTCATGCTGTTAATAATCATATTATTGCGTGCCGCCCACTCGTCTACAGCAAAAAGCTTATTCACATCTGTAGCTGTAGTAACTACGGGAGTAGCTTTTATTACTTTCGCTAAGACTTTTGCAAATCCATTAGCACCGCCGATATGACCTGATAATAATGGTATAACGAAGTTTCCGCCTTCGTCTACAGACAATACAGCAGGATCAACTAATTTATTCTTTATATATGGAGCTATCGTCCTCACTGCAATTCCTACCGCTCCAACAAATACAATCAGCTGGCACTCCTTAAACGCATACTCACAAGCTTTATTATGATCGTCCATCGCTTCCAAAAATATTTTTTCTTCAGCAAATTTTGGCATAGTTAAACATCGCACTTCAAAATCAAACTTTTGCAGTGCTTCACCAATATTTATACTTAGCATTGCTCCACGTCTGGTAAAGGAGTATACTACAGCCTTCATTTTATTTTACCTCTGGCTTTAAATCCAATTTGCTGGGATCAGCAGCACGATATCCATGTGCAAAAGTAGGATTATAGAGTTCGCTGCGGTCATAAATATTGCCTAAAAAGTTTCCTACTGTAATCAAAGCTGTTTTAGTAATATTATGTTCTTTCGCAGTTTCTGCCAAAGTTCCTACTGTGCAACGGCATACTTTCTCATCAGGCCATGAGGCTTTATAAACAATAGCAGCCGGAGTATCAGCAGTGTAGCCGCCTGCAATCAATTCCTTCTGCAATTTTTCTAACATACCGCTGGAAAGAAAAATAACCATTGTTGCTTTATGAGCTGCATAATCAGCGATTTTTTGCTTATTAGGTACCGGTGTACGTCCTTCCATACGGGTAATAATAACAGATTGACTAACATTAGGCAAAGTATACTCTGCATCTAAACAGGCAGCCGCCGCACAGAAAGAACTTACACCCGGAACAATTTCAAAATCAAGATTATAACTGCGCAAAAGATCTATCTGTTCACGATGAGCACCATAAACACTTGGGTCACCAGTATGCAAACGCACAACCAATTTACCGGCCTGTGCTGCCGGAACCATAGCTGCAATGACCTCTTCCAAAGTCATTTTAGCACTGTCCATAATAATGCATTCCGGTTTTGCATAGTTCAAAAGCTCCGGATTAACCAATGAACCGGCATAAATAATAAGATCAGCCTTTTCCAAAAGTTCTTTACCTTTAACAGTAATTAAATCAGCGGCACCAGGCCCTGCACCAATAAAATAAATCATTATTTGTCAAACTCCTTTTCTTTAACCAAGATTACAGAAAAATAGCTGCTGTTAGGATCAATCTCATTAAGATCACGGTACACTTTTTCTCCCGGTAAACCACAGCGTTCAACCATGGCTGCATTCTTAATCAACCCGCGTTCTTTTAATTCGTCACGTACTCTGGCAATTTCACTGGCAGATTTCATTAATACCTTATTACCAGGTCCATCAAGAAATTTAGATGCTTCTTTATAACTGCCAGGCAGCACAATAAGCGGTTCTGCCCTTTCACATAAAGACACATTCAGCTTTGCCGCGACAGCACAAATAGAAGTTACACCTGCAACCAATTCGGCATCATAGCCAGCTTTTAAAACAAGCTTATGCACATAAATGCAGGTTGCGTATACTGTAGGACAACCAAGAGTAATGAAAACAACATTTTTGCCTTCATCAAGCAATTTTATTACAGCATCGGCGCCCTCCTGATGAGCTTTATCCATTACTACCATATCTTTTGTCATCGGCATATAAATAATAAGCTGTTCTTTTTTATCAAGATCAACTACCTGATTGACAATATTTTTAGCAGTCATGACATCGGTATCACCTTTAGGCAAAGCAACAACGTCACATTCTTTGAGCAGACGCACTGCTTTTAAAGTCAATAATTCCGGGTCCCCCGGTCCGATACCTACACTGTACAATTTACCTCTCATGTTTTTCATCCTTCCTGTTTGTCCTTTAAATGTAATTTAATTAGTTCGTCAGCAGCTGCTGTTTTTCCTAAAATACCATATACGTTAGAAAACATCAGTGCTGCCGTTTTTATTTTACCATGCACGCGATGCTGCATGTAAAAATCAATACGTTCAGTAACACCACTTATTACTTCTTCAAAAATACCTTCACGCTGCAAAATCTTCACTACTTCATCTGTAGTCGGACAATCGATAATTTCTTTACCAACTTCCACTTTAGCACCGGTAAGCAGTGCCAAAAGAGCCATTAACTCTGTGCGGCAATCAGCATATTTTGAATGGGTATTCATCACACCTTGCCCTAGTTTTACCAGCTTTCCTGAATGGCCTATTAACAGCAAGGTCTCAAAACCCTTATAAACCGCATAATCTAAAAGTTCCCCAACAAAATTACTGCAGGTCACGGCATCATCAATATTAAGTCCCAGTACATCACGAGTAAAGTCTTCTCCATAATTGCCAAAAAACACCAGCAAATTTTTATTTCCAGACGCTGCCTGTGTATCAATTTCCACATACATTGTTTCTATCAAAGCTTTTTCACTCATTGGTTCAACAATTCCACTGGTTCCTAAAATAGAAATGCCACCTAAAATACCTAAACGTGGATTGAAAGTTTTCTTGGCAATTTCAACGCCTTCAGGAGCTGAAATAGTAACTTTTAACCCTTGTTCATATCCTGCAGACTTCATTACTTTTTCAAGTTCGTAAACAATCATTTTCCGAGGTGTCGGATTAATGGCAGGTCCATCAACATTACAGGCCAATCCTGGTTTAGTTACATAGCCAATGCCAATACCGCCTAATAAATTTATCCCCTTTTCTGCTGTTTTTTCTACAGTAGCATAAATCAATATCCCATTCGTATCATCAGGATCATCGCCACTGTCCTTACGAATAGCGCATGTTACGCTCATTTCAGTAATAACAGCATCTTCTGGTTCCAAATTAAGTATAATACCTTTTGGGGTATCTATCTGAACAAAATCAACACGTTTACCTGTCAGAAGCATCATTGCAGCAGCCTTGGAGGCTGCAGTCGCACAACTTCCAGTTGTATAACCACAACGCAAACGTTTCCCTTGAGAAATCTGATATTCTTCCATGCGTCAACCTCTTCCTGAACAAACATCTTGCTAAAGACATTCTGCCACCTAGTATTTTTTACTAATAATTAGAAAAGACTCCTGCCGTTTCCGACAGAAGTCACAAAGATACAAGCGCATACTTATCCTTAAAAGATACAGCTCTCTTGCCATCTCCATCACTCGTGGATACAGCTTTCACACATAGGCAGGCCCTGACTTAAACGCCTCAGCGTTATTACAGTGGCGGGACCGTGTCGGATTTACACCGATCTTGCCATTTACGCCCTCACGGGCACCTAATAATATCAAATTACCGTATCATTATAGCATAAAATTCAGAAAAAACCAATGGAGATTCTTATTAAGTTTTAAATTGATCTTAGCCTAAAAGTAATAGGAACATATGTATAGCAACGTATTTTTTGTCCAACACCATTTTTAGCACCGCTAAAACGCCAGCCATAGCATGCATCAACAGCAGCAGCATCTAAAGCAGCATTACCAGAAGATTCTGCGACAATGACAGATTCAACTTCACCATCGTAGCCTACCAAAATGCGCACTGTCGTCGTTCCTTCAATGCTGGCACTTCTGGCGCTGCTTGGATAGCTAGGTTGACGACTTTTTAACAAACGCGGAGGAATAGCAGGGTTTGCCGAAGGATCACCGCCAGCATAGCCGCCACCCTCTCCAGTACCCATTCCAGAACCTGTTCCGTCACCTATACCAGTACCCATTCCAGCACCATGTCCGCCGCCTGTTCCAGTTCCACTGCCAGAACCACTGCCACTTCCATATCCACTGCCTTGGCCAGTACCATAACCACCACCACTGCCAGTATTTTCTTTCACATCAGCACCGGCAATATTTTTACTTTGGGTCTGTAATTCCTCAGATACATTTTCATTGACTTGATTATTCTGCTGTTGTTGATACACTTGCTCCTGACGAGTAGTTTTTTCAATTATATCGTCAGTATTTATTTGGCCGGATTTTTTTATCTGCTGTTGTGGCTGCGAAGCACTATGCTGTTTATTTTGCAATGCATTCGCTTTCGCTGCTGCCAAATCTGCTTCTGTAGCATCGACTGGCTTCATACCGCTGCCGCCTCCTCCGCCGCCTCCTCCGCCACCGCCAAAAACTGCTATTTCGACGATCTTATCATCAACATGATTAGCAGCGAATAGACCGGCAAACGCCAAAACAAGAAATACAAATAAATGAAATCCTAATGAGCCAATAAAACCTATTTGGAACCTCTTTTTAGAGTCATCCATCATTCACCAGCTCCTACATCCGTTGCTAAACCAAACCTTTGAACTCCTGCACCTTTTAATCTATCCAGCAAAGTTATGACTTTACCATAATCTGCATCTTTGTCTGCCCTAATAACGATTGAAAAACGCGGATTGTTTTTCTGTTCCATTTTTGCCTGCATAGTTAAACTGGCAATGTCAGTCTGTTTATCACCAAGCCAAATGCTACCGTCCTTTTTTACAGAAACGGCAAAGGTTGTCTGAGTGTCAACTGCCGAAAATTCCGCTTTAGGCAACTTTATAGGAATTGTTTTTAAATCAACCATATACATCGTACTAAGCATAAAAAACACCAGCAGAAAAAACATAATATCGATCATTGGTATTATCATTAGCTCAGGTTGTTTAAGGCTTCTGCTATCACGCAGTTTCATTAGATGTCACCTCTGCTTTCAGCCTCCAGCAAAGCCGAAAAGCATTGTTCCATATTAGTTATGGAAGTATCCAGACGCTGCGCAAAATAAGAATGTGCACATAATGCTAAAATGGCCACACATAAACCGCTGGCAGTTGCAATTAAGGCTTCACCAATGCCGCCCGTAATTGCCATTGGTTGTCCTTCCTGCAGATTAAAAATACTGAAAGAACCAATCATACCAATAATAGTACCTAATAATCCAAGTAAAGGAGACATTGTAACGATAACACCAAGATAATGCAGGCGGTTACGCAATTTAGCTATAACAAGCCCAGCTTGAGATTCCATATAGGCAGAGTGCCTTGTACAGTCGCCAGACAAAACCATAGTCTCACGAATAATACGTGCGCACTCACCAGCAGACGCTGACGCCAATTGTTCAGCACCTACTACATCACCTTTACTGATTAAAGTACAAAATTCCTGCGTAAATAACGAACCAGAATCAGCAGTTTTATAATACAAATACCGCTCTATAGCTATCGTAACAACTATTATTGAACACAATAACAGTGGCCACATTACCAGCCCGCCTTTATGAAAATACTCAACAGCTTCCTTAATTGATTCCATCAAAAATGCCTCCTAAAATTTTTATATTATTAATAATACCAAATTTGATCGAGTTTGCCAATGCTAACTTACTAAACGAATTAAAATTTTACATTTTATTAAAAAATAAAAACCTTTCCGCAAAACAGAAAGGTTATACCTACTTCATACTACCTGTTCCTGTCACTCGCTGGATTACAGTAGAAAAATCTAGGCAGTTCTTCTGACTCTGCTTCATTGCTTACCCCGCCTTCCCAGTTTCCCAGTGGCAATCATTGAGGTTTGCTCGACATTACAGCGGCGTGACCGTATTGGCTTCCAACCAATTTTTCTATTAAGTATTCACACCTAGATTTCCGCTTATTAAGTTTTATTACTGATTGGAATTATATCACGTTAGATTAATATTTGCAATAAAAACTATAATATATTCAACACTAAATATTTAAAAAACATCACTCTATTCCTCTTTTTTCATTTTCAGCAAATGACAGGCATAACTAAAAAATATGAGAAAATATATCGCCATAATAACCGGCCAATGCCATTCTACAGGCATTTTATTTGCCGCTGCTCTTAATGCACTACTAGCAGGAGTCAACGGTAAAATACTTAAAGACCACTTTATTATTTCAGGAAAACTGTCAGCTTTGAAAAATGTCCCACATAAAAAAGACATCGGCACTAAAACATACGTGCTAAAACTACTCATCTCTTCATGGCTGTCAATAGTCATTGCCGCCACTACTGCCAGTGCTGCAAACACAAAACAGTTAAGGACCAGCACTGGAATAAACCAGCCTCCCAAATATAAATGTACCCCTAATAATTCCGCAATAAGCACTATAATTACAGAAGAAATCAGTCCACGCACTGTACCTGATAAAACCTTACCAAAAACGAATGCAGCTCCTGAAATTGGCGAAATCAAATATGTTTCCAGAGTATGATGATAAATACGTGCCATATTAAGAGGAGCAGCAATAGTATTAAAAGAAATATTCATCGAATTAAGCGCGATCATACCTGGAATGAGAAAACTCAAATAACTCCCACCATCAACAGAAACATTTCTCCCCAACCCGATCCCAAATGCAAAAATATACAAAAAAGGCGTAATCATGCGCGAACATAAGAATTTAAAAAATATTTTTTTAAAAACCACCCAATCACGCCAAAAAACGGTATAGACATCATAGCAAAAATTACTAATCATTTACTCGCCTCCCCGTTAATTCAATAAAAACATCTTCTAAATTTGCTTCGCGCACAGTTGCATTAGAGTTTAATCCTGCCACATAAGATGCAGCCTGCTCACGATTATCAAAAAAATTATTAATCATGCCGTCTGCTTCCATATGTTCAACAACAACCCTGCCAACTTTTTCTTTCAGCTTCTGCGGTGTATCAACAGCTATAATACGACCTCTATTCATAATTGCAACACGCCTGCATAACTGATCTGCTTCTTCTATATAATGAGTAGTTAAAAGCACTGTCATTCCAGCTTCATTCATTTTACGGATCAAATCCCACATCTTACGCCGTACTTGTGGGTCTAATCCAACAGTTGGTTCATCTAAAAATAACATTTTAGGTTTATGCAAAAGTGCCATGCCAATCATCAAGCGCCGCTTCATTCCTCCTGAGTACCTTCTGGATTTGTCATCAGCCCTATCTGTAAGTTCCACAAATTCTAAAATTTCATTGATTCGCTGTTCCATAGCAGCTTTATTCTTCAAATGATGCAGCCTTGCCTGCAAAACTAAGTTTTCCCTTCCCGTAAGATCCTGATCCAAACTCATATGCTGCGGTACAACGCCAATTAGTTCCTTAATTCTCTCGCTGTCTTTTTCAATATCGTATCCGCATATTTTTACAGAACCGGATTTTTTCTTGGAAAGTAAGGTTAATATCCTGACTGTAGTAGTCTTCCCAGCTCCATTAGGTCCTAAAAGGCCAAATATCTCACCCCTTTTAATTTCCAAATCTATTCCTGCTACTGCAATACGCTCGCCAAAACGTTTAGTTAAATTTTCTATTTTAATCATCAAATCACCTATTTGTCATCAGTCTGTTTCTGAGCATTATATAGATTATAATACAGACCACCCCCTGACATCAAGGTAGAATGTGTTCCAATTTCTGCAACTTCACCATTATTCAAAACGATTATTTTATCTGCATTTTTTATTGTCGACATTCGATGAGCAATAATAAGAGTTGTTCTATTCTCCGCCAACTTGTCTAACGACTCCTGTATTAATTTTTCTGTATAATTGTCTAAAGAAGAAGTCGCTTCGTCTAGAATTACAATAGGCGGATTTTTCAAAAATACTCTGGCAATAGCAAGACGCTGTTTTTGTCCCCCGGATAGTTTCACGCCACGTTCACCAATTTCAGTAGCATACTTATTGGGGAGCTCCTCAATAAATTTGTCAGCCGCGGCCAGCCTGGCAGCGTTTTCTACTTCACTTTGCTCAGCTTCAGGTTTTGCATATGCAATATTATGCGTCACAGAATCTGAAAATAAAAAAACATCCTGCTGCACTATTCCTATATTACGACGCAGTTTCTGTTGTTTATACTGACGTATATCGATTCCATCAACTAAAATCCTGCCGCTAAGCGGATCATAAAATCTTAATAATAGGCTTGCAATCGTTGTCTTACCCGCACCTGTTTCTCCAACAAATGCTACAGTTTGGCCCGGAGCTATTTTTAAATTAAATCCTTTAATTACCTTTTTCTGATCAGAATAACCAAATACTAAATTATCAAATTCTATTTCTCCACGTATTTTTTTACAAACAACCGTATCTTTCTGATTGATAATTTCAGGTTTCATTTCCATAATTTCATAAAATCTCTGGAATCCAGCCATTCCACGTTGGTACATTTCAGTAAAAACCGTTAGACGTAAAAGCGGTTTCATAAATAAATTGACATATAACAAAAAAGCAACAAAATCACTCAACGACAGCTTATCCTTGGCTATTAACAACCCTCCACAAGCCAAAATAAGTAAGTTGGTAATATTTGTAAAAAAATTTACGCTGCCAGAAAAATAAGCCAAAATTTTATAAGATTTTCGTCTTGTTTCCAAAAAATCCAAACTTTTTTCCATAAATCTCGCCAGTTCATATTCCTCTTGAGCAAACGCTTTTACTAACCGTATTCCACCTAAACTTTCTTCCGCCCTGGCTGTTATTTCACCGCTTTTTATCCTGTTCTCTCTAAAAGCTGCTTTCATTTTTTTATTTACATACACAGTATGCAGCGTTTTAGCAATTAATAAAACAGCAATCAAAATCCCCAAGTAAACATTCATCCAAAAAAGGATGCCAATTGTACCAATCATAGTAATACAGCAAACAATGATGTCATTGGGTCCTCTGAATGACAATTCTCCTATTTCAGCTATATCACTGGTCAATCTTGACAACAGCTGCCCCGTCTTGGCATTGTCAAAATACTTAAACGACATTTGCTGCAAATGCTCAAACAAATCGCGGCGCATATCATTCTCTATCTTTGCACTCATCAAATGTCCATAGTAATTAACAAGATAGAGCAAACCGTAATTGCCCAAATATAAAATAAACAGTATACCTGTATCATGTAATAATCTATCAGTGTTTTTTTGTGGTAAGACTTCATTCAATATTTGCCGCACCAACATAGGAAAGACCAAATCCAGTAATGCAGCAACAAGGGAACCAATTACCACACCATAAAGTATGCTCTTGTACGGTTTATAATAATGTAAAAAATTATGAATCATGAAATACCCCTTTGTTTTCAACGCTGCCAGATATGCAGTCTATAGGCCCCAATGATCTTACCTTCAGGAGTTACAGCAGGAGCCTCTATTCCAGCTATCTTTTTTCCATTACTACTTATTGCAACTGCTTGTAATGGTCCTTCAGTATGAAAGAAATTCAATTCTGTCCCATCGTTTAAATCAAGCACTACCGCTCCATGAGCAGCGTAATTATGAGTTCTAACATTGCGTCCAACAGCACACGCCGCCATATTATTAGAAAAATCTATCTGCTCCATTGTCCCCAAGGCTCTATATTTATATTTAAATGTTCCATCATAATTAAATACGAACATACTATTATTACTTGGATGTTCAACCGGAGTCGGTAACTGCCAGTTTTCTCTATTAAATGTATTGATCGTTGTAAAAATAACGCCAGCCTCTGCAGCAAACCCATCTCGACCAGATGCATTAATCCAAACATTATCTATTTGAGCAGGTTTAGATAACTCACGCTGCCATAAAACTTTTCCAGCAGCATCAAAAAGCATTCCTCGTCCGTCACTGCAGGCTGCAGCCAAAAACTCTCCATCTTCAGAAAAATTAGGGCTGCCACGCATAACAGTGTTCTCGAACGGAGCAACAGGCGGTACTTCAATAGAATTAATCAGTTGACCTGTTTTTTTATCTATCAAATACATTGTATCACGGTATTTCATATCAGGTCTGATTTCATAAGCAGAAGTTGATAATACGACTTTATCGTTATTATCATTAACATCACACCAATTGATCCAACTATCAATATTTTCACTCTCTGGGAATTGCCAAAGCTGCTCACCGTTTTTATTAAAAGCAACAGCTTTACCATTATAGCCGCGCCCTCCATCTTTCGCTGTAACAAATCGATAAGCATTTGCGTAAACATTATCATCTTTATCAATACAAATATGTACGATGCTTGGATAAGAACGTTTGTCAGGTTCAACGCCAACAACCTTTTCAGCAGCAAATTTCCACAATATATCACCGCCATCAAGATCGATTGCATATAAGTTACCAGCCGGACTTTGCTCACCTACAAAAGTAATTTTTTCATCATGAGATACACACAGTGATACCAGTTTGCCAATCCCCAAAGAACGTTTCCATATCTGCTTGCCACTATTATCAAATAAAAATAATTCACCTCTATCGGTTCCAACTAACCATGCATTTTTAGAAACAATATATTCAATTAACCCTTTAGTAAAACCCATTCGATCATAATTTTCACTTGGAATATCACCTAAAAAAACACTTACTCCATCGCCCTTGTCTGTAGAAGAAAAAGCTTGCCATGGTGTTCGGTTGCCTGTTATCCAAAACATCAGACACCAGGAAATTATTAAAATGACAATTGCAATAATACTTTTTATTTTGCTCATAAATATAATTTCGTCCAATCATACACTATTCTTAAATTACCAAAATACAGACCTTGTTCAGAAAGTAAATATACTATTTTACTAAAAGTTATACCAATAGTAAAAATAATCAGTAAGCAACAGACAAATTTTTCTTTGGTGTGCCAAAACTCATCTTTCCGCGCTGTAGCCAGAAAGAACCCTCTGCTGACAACAGAAAGTGCCAAAGTCTGAGCTCTTCTAAGACAGCGAGCCAATAATGGTTTGGCAATATAAGGTAAATGCCTGATAATACTTTTGCGGCCAACTCTTGTATCAGAACGTAAACGTAAAGCGATAATAACCTCCCCTGCTTCAGCAGCCAGCACTGGCAAAAATCGTATCGCCGTCACAAGCATAAACGCTATCTGCGGAGATAGTCTCCAGGTGATAAGAGCTTTCAGCAATTGACGTGGATCGGAAGTCCAACAGACAAATAACCCTAAGGACAACATCATAGCTGACCTTAACCCCTGTACAGCTCCGTAAATAACCCCTTCGCGGTAAATATACAAACCGCCTGTTATTTGTCCTAAAACAGGCATAGTTGGTTCAATTATAACAAATAAAGGAGTCCTTGGTGTTTGCGCAAAAAACAGCGCCTGGCTAAACATAGACCCCCATAAACCCAGTAATAATAAAATTGCTAAAACCTGCCACTTATAAATAGATGTACGAGCTGACAAATGCAGTAATAACGTCGCAGTAAAAAGTAAAAACAATGTTCTGGGGTTATCAACAACTATAGCCAGTACCGCAACTAAAAACAAAATAAGCAATTTAGTTCTTCCATCCAATTTCCGTGCCCATACTGCAGCATCACAACCTTCCCATAACTGCCGTACTGACATAACGTCCAACCCCCTCTACTGTAATACATTTGGGTAATAACAACGCCTCGGAAACTTCTAATAATGGCGGAACAGTTAAACCGCCAGCTGACAGTATCCATCTATCAGATAGAATAACTTCCGGCGCTCCATTTGCAATAAGTTTACCGTTTGCCATAATAATCACTCTATCTGCAATTTCTGATGCCAACTCTATATCATGCGTACAAAAAAGAACGCAGCCGCCCATTTGAGAAAAATATGCTATGAGTTTTTTTATTTCTTCAAGACTTTGTTGATCTTGACCCGTTGTTGGTTCATCCAAAAGCAGTAGTTTGGGATTTCTTGCCAGCAAGGCTCCCAAAACTACCCTTAAACGCTGCCCTTTACTTAATGCGAGCGGAAAATCATTCGTATTATTTTCCAGTTTTAGTTTTTCAAGAAGCTCCCATACAACCTCTTTCCTAACTTTTTTATTTTTCCATGTTAATTCTTCCCAAACACTGTCAGCCAACAACATTAAGTCAGGTTCCTGACGTAAATAGCCTATTTCATATGCTCGTTCTCCAACCGTTCCACCCAACAAATCCAGTTCGCCTGACGACAGTTCTGCTAATCCACCCAACAAATTGATCAATGTGCTTTTTCCTGCACCGTTAAACCCCATCAGCGCTACAGTTTCACCTTTATAAAGCTCAAAATCTATACCTTGCAACGTATCGCTTGTAGAACCAGGATAACGATACCTTATGGCCTTGCCAGTTACGATTGCTTCACTACAAGCTTTTTTTGATCTTACGGTCAGTGCTGTTTTTTCTATTTTACATTCGCTTTTGATCAAATCAACAACTTTACTCGTTTCGTCTATCAGTTTAGACAAATGCAGAAACCGGCACAATTTAACTTTTTGCGGCTCTCTCAAACCATATTTCTCTGCAGAACCAATTTTTTGCCAGGCTAGTTCTATTGGACCATCATAAATAACTTCACCTTCAAACATCACTGCCAGACGCGGAAAATATTTTGCAAGTTCATTGACACGATGTTCAACTACAATGATAGTTATACCGTCTATACGATTTAAAGATACTAATAATTGCAAAAAATCCTCAACACCCTGTGGATTCATCTGACTTACCGGTTCGTCTAAAACCAAAAGCTTAGGTTTCGTGATGAGTACTGAAGCTAGAGCCAATCGCTGCCTTTGTCCTCCTGATAAAGTATGAATACTATTTTGTTCAAAACCGGCAAGTCCAACTCGCTCTAATACTTTTTGTACTTCAACTGAAATTATATTCTCATCAAGCCCCTGATTTTCAAGCGCAAAACCTACTTCGTCAGAAACAGTCATCGCAAAAAGCTGATCATCCGGCGATTGATAAACAGTACCAACCAATATTCCAATATCTTCAGGCGTCATCTCCGCTGTATCTTTATTATTCAGATAAATTTTCCCATCAAGTTCACCGGCGCCGGCAGTATTTAAAAGACCGCTGACAGCTTTAATGAGCGTAGACTTGCCGCAACCGCTGCAACCGGCCAAAAGCAGCATTTCGCCTTCTGTTACATGCAGAGACAAATGTTTTAATGTAGGAATTTTGCGTGTTTTATATCGGTATGAAACGTCACTTATTCTCAGCATATCATTCTCCCATAACCTGCTGCAATTTTATTCCAACCTTATAGCCAAGCCACGAACCAATACTGCTGTAGAGTAAACCGTTGATAAGCATATAAAGACCGATATACCAATCAGCATAATATAATCTGTAAAAAAACATCATTTGTTCTAAATTAATCATCGTTATAAATGCATCCGCAGTACCAATCAATATAGCAACTATAAAAACATATCCCGAGGTCAATTCTTGTTTTCTATAAAATCCACTGATATACAAAATGCTTTCCAACACAACTATATATACCATATAACTTAGTATACCAAGAGGAGTAAAGCGGCCAAACATAAGTCCTGCTAACATCCACTTCAATAAAAACATGAGTGCCACTATACCCGGCTTTCTGTAAATAACCAGTAAAGACATAACTAAAAGGTATAACAAAACCCCGTTCAATACTCCTGTAAGCAATCCGGAAAAAGGCCCTAAAAACACATGCAGCAAATCACCAAATAAAGTCGTCGGCACAACAATGCTGCCAAAAGCCACAGCCGCAAACAACGCAATAGTAATAGCGCCTTTAGCGCCAATATCAAAAATACATTTTTTTAATTGACCAATTGTTAAACAGACTAAAATAAAACAACCAAATGAAAAAGCTACAGCAAATAAACCCATACTACGTTTTTTAGCAATAGTTATGGGTACCTCCTGTATTTTTTCCTGCCCATTACCGAATACAGTCACACGTAAATTATATTCACCTTCCACAACTCTGAAATAATCTACATATAAGGGTATAATAAAAGCCTGACTTTTCTTGCCGTCTAATGATATCATCGCCGTAGACGCATCTTCTATTCCTGATTTCCCAGACCACCCATGCTCAGTTTCATTATCACTCTGACTGGCAGTACATAATCCAGCAGCTAGCTTGCCAGTAGCTTTATCTATCAACTCAGCTCTAAATTTCAAGATTCTTGTATCCTGCTGCGGATTACGCATCTCTAACAGCAGATGTGCTGCCGGATGATTAAAAACAGCCGCCCAATTAGTAGCACCATCCCCAGTCATTCTATTACGAAAAGATTCTAAGGCAGTGTCTTTAATATAAACAGTTCTCTCTTGGATACGATCATCTTTATTTCCCAAATTATCTACAGGCAAAGTAACAGATTGGATATACCAGTTAAATTTGGAACTGTCCAACTGTTTTTCTTGTAGGTTTATAGCATCTGCGTTTTTTTCTCCAAATTCATGAGTAAAGGTAATATTATTATTCTTTTGCCAACTCTTGCCGCTAACTTTAACAACAATGTCATGTTTTCCTTCGGTAAGTTTTTCATTAGCCCTTAAATAAAGTAAATCAAAATTCTGTCCATAATTAGCTGGTAAAGTCCAACTTCTTTTAATAATCAGCCCTTTACCTGTTTTCACTTCCTGCCAGTCATCGTCTTCATTAAAAGTCAAACCTTCCGGCAATAGAATTTCTACATTGACATCCTGAGGTTCAGGTGCATCATAGCTTTCAATATTTATATAGAATGGATTAGTTGCACTCCCCACAGTTTTATAAATATTTTTATGTTCCAAACTATAAGGATAAACGGTTTCTAAATTTATACCTTCTGCAAACGCAGTCTGCGAAAGCATAAAAACAGCTATCACAATCCAACAAAAATTCCTTTTTATCATACATATCCCTTGCAGCAAATAAGTTCCAGCAATTCTCTATCGCGCTGGTATCTGCTGCTGTCCTCTTTTGTACTTATTTCAATTATCTCATTTGTGTTGTGGCTACGAATAACTCTGACTTGAGCATGATAAGCTTTACTCAAAACAGTCTCCGTAAATACATCGTCAGGCTTTCCGTCAGCAATAACAGTACCGTCTCCCAATAAAATTATTCTACTGCAGTATTTAGCAGCCAAATTCAATTCATGAACTACCATTAAGATAGTTTTTCCCATTTCAGTTAATGATTTACTAAAGCGAAAAATCTCTTCCTGATAAACCATATCTAATCCTGTTGTAGGTTCATCTAAAAATAAAATCGGCGTTTGCTGCGCCAAAACCTTAGCCAGCAAAATCCGCTGTTTTTGCCCGCCGGAGACTTCATTTACTGGCCTCTCTGCTAATTCTCTAGTACCGGTATATTCCATACATTTTAGCGCTAATTCTTCATCGGCGATACTTTCGCCTTTCCACCACTTCATATAAGGATAACGTCCTGCAAGCACTATATCTTTACCAGTATAGCCAAACCCAACTTCTACACTTTGCTGCAAGTAAGCAACCTCACGAGCCAGTTCTTTTTCAGCAAAGCTTTCCAGATTACGACCAAAATACAAAATATCACCGCTTTGCTTTGACAGCAAACCGCGGATCGTTTTCAGCAGTGTACTTTTGCCAGCGCCATTACAACCAATAATACCTACTATCTCGCCTTTATTTATCTTGGCATTAATATTTTGCAGAACTTTTTTATTTCCATAGCCAATCGATAAATCTCTCAGTTCAATAATAGTTTCTGTCATAATAGCCTCCTGATTTTATAAAACTATTTTAAGATAAGTTTATATTAAAAGTAAATCTCTGCTATTTCCTAAATCAAATGTTATATTAAAACTTATGTCTGAAATCAAGTTATATAGGCGGCTTTCAACGCCGCCTATAATATTTTAAAATTTATAATTATAGCTCAGCAAGAAATTGAAAGGAGTAGAATAATATTCTGATCCACTATGACTTAAATTGTCTTCTCTATTAAGCAAATTATCCAGTGTCAGCGAAATAGAGTTTTGTTTATCAGCATTATAGGTAGTTGTCAGACTTGTGAGAAAATAAGGTTTTTCACTAAACGACTGCTTACTGCTAGGAGTCTCAACCCTTTGAGCTAAATAAGTACCTTGTAAACTTGTTATCCATTTATCTTTTGTATAATTAATGCCACCATTCAATTGCCATCTTCCATACTTTCTATCCCAATAGGGCTTTTTAGTTCCCTTAACCTTAGGATCACCATAATTTATGCCCCAATTATAAGTAAATCCATCTTTACCAATAATATCACAAGTTATTTCCACACCTGTATTTTTAAAATCTTCATTAGTATATTTATATTCCGTTTTACTACTATCCCAGGTTGCAGTAATATTATCTGTGATATCAATATGATAAATAGCTGCTTTCCAACTATGATTGTCACTAACCCGCTTCCATCCTAATTCATAATTAGTTCCTTTTTGCGGCTTTAAATCGGGATTAGAGACAGCACTGTCACTAGCACCATACATTTGTGAAAAAGTAGGCATAATAAATGATTGTCCAACAATAGCATACAATGAATCATTTTCTGTTAATTTATGCAAATACTGACCAGACATACTAAAATTATCATAATTCTGGTCTTTATACCCACCAGTAGTCCATGTTTCACGTGCCCCAAAAATAAATTCATTTTTTTCATCAAATTTGTAGTCATATTGCCCATAAACAGCATAAATATTTCTTGACGTTACTTGATCAGGAGATTTATGGCCATCTTTACCATAATCATCATAAAACTCATTTTGATAACTGCTTCCCAAAATCAAATTGGCTTTATTTCCAAACTCCCACTTTTTTTGTATATCAGCTCCATATGTACGATTTTTCTCATCTGTATCATACATTTTTCCAGAATAAGCACCGCTTGTTGTGTAATTAGTATATCCATCTGCCATTAATTTATTCTGGTTATAATAGAAATTCCCCTTAACACTGTCATCTTGATATGTCATCTGCATTAAATTTTGCTTTGTTACATATTCTCTATTCTGTTGCAATACTCCGCCTTTGGGAACGCTTTTATATCCATCATCAAACCATGTATCATATTTTACATTTGTTTCAAAATAATTATATAAAAAATTCCAGTTATCATTAATTTTATAGTTCAAAAATAAATTATTTTTATGAGAACTGTTCATATCTGTATGTTTGTCACCTTTATCATGTGAACGTGAAATTGTATCAACCTTTCCCCATTTTTCTAAGTTATAACCAACGCTTAATTTATCAGCATTAACAGTAGCATTGTATTTTTGTTGACCGTAATTACCAACTCCGGCAGTTACTGAATTTTTAAAATCTTGTTTAGTTATAATATTAATAACACCGCCCATTGCTTCACTACCGTAAAGCACGGATCCCCCACCTTTTACTATCTCAACTTTCTCAATACTATCAATAGGTATAGCATCTAAAAAATATTTTCCTCTCAAATTCATAGGAGATCCATTTAGCATAATCAAAGTACCATTACTTACACCTCTAATGGCTATTTCATTAGCCATTGTCCCCATAGCACCACCACCAGGTGCAAACGTTTTATAAACCAATCCAGGCACACGCCCCAAAGCAACCTGCAAATTCTGCGCACCTGTTGCTTTTAAATCTTCACTAGTCAGGATTGTAGTTGATGCAGGTACATCAACATCTCTTTTTTCTGTCCGTGTTGCAGTTACTACCATTGGATCTAACGTAAATACTTGATTTGGTTCCTCAGCACGTACTGCAGTACCCCCCCAGATGACATTTCCAGTTACCAGTGCTATCATCAAAGCACTTATACCCATACTCTTTTCCAACATACGCTACTTCCTTTCAGAATTTTTTGTATTTATTGAAATAAAAGCATTTTCTATACCCATTCTTTAATGGCCTTATAGTATTTACTTTTATTAACAATCGGCTAATAAAAATAAAAATGCCTCCTGCTGAAAGCAAAAGGCATAAAACAGCTTAACTACAATAGAAAAACTGCTACATTACCTTACTGTCACACGCAGTAGTAACAAATAATCAGGCAGTTCTTCTGACTTAGGTTCAACGTTTATTCAAGCCTTCCCAGATATTTCCAGTGGCATAAATTTGAATTCACTCACCATTACAGCGACGGGATCGTATGGGATTTACACCCAACTTCTCTATTAAGACTAGCGTCACCTGATTTACGAAATATTTAATTAAGTATAATATAATTCTATTTATTTTTCAATATATACTATCAAATTCATATTGTGTCTTATTAGGGCAATATTTCTGTATTTATTTTCAAGAAATAAGTACTGGATTTTCTGCTGCATCGTTTTATCTACATTTTTTATATTAGTGGTTTTAAAATATTTTATTTATAGTTATAATAGGCAGCACAGTGTGCCGCCTATTAATTTTAGTTTTAGAAAGAATAATTGTAGGTTAGTGTCCAATTGAATGGTAATCCATAATTTTCATAATCGTTCACGACATCTTTTTTATCTAAAATATTATAGAAATTTAATGCTACAGAATTATTCTTATCTGCACTGTATTGTAATGTAGCATTCATTATATTTCTATTTGGAAGAGCATAATATCTATTACCACTAGAAGTAACTTCATGATAATGGCTATCATTCCTGTCTCCTAAGAAAAGATAGTTTAATCCTGCATTAAACTTATTCTTCTGATATCCAATTCCTGCCACAAATTGAAGTCTGGCATTGTCCTGTACCCATTCACCAGAATCATTTATTTCTGGATTAGAATAGGTAACACCAAGATTATATCGCCAATTATCGCCAACTAATTTTGTATATTCAACTTCAATGCCTGTATTCCGAAAATCGCCTTTATTAATTTGTATTTCAGCCTTAGTATTCGTACCTATACCTAATTCTTCTTCGCTTGCCCATCCAAATTTATTACTGATATCCATATTAAACACGGCAAGTTTTAAAGAACTCGAATTAGTTATCGTTTTCATTCCAGTTTCATACGTCCAACCTTCTTGAGGCTTTAACCCACGTGATTTTCTCAAGTTGTGTGCATCTTTATCTTTCGTATAGAATTGGCTGTTCATTGCAGGCATAATAAATGATTTACCTATATTTGTATACCAAGTCAAATTTTCATTAAATTTATATAATGTTTGTAATTGTGGCAAAAATACATTTTGGTCTGTATCAAAATCATTGATGGCTTCCCCACGCAATCCCAAAGTAGCACTAAATTTAGGTGCAAATTGGTGAGTATAAGACGTATAAAGTCCTAAACTTGTTCTATCAGACTTTTGAAAAGTATATTTATAATTTTGATAAAAATCACGTTTAATTGCAATACCCGCAATTAAGCTATCTTTATCTCCATTAAAAGACCAACCCTTCTGAGTATCTGATGTTATATTGAACATTTTATAAGATCCACCAGATACTGAAAATTCTTTTTCATTACTCTTTTTTTGATTTGAAGTAAACCAGCGGCTATTAAAAGAAAATACAGATTTTAATTTGTTACTTGTATCATCATAAACTAAACTAGCTGTGTCACGATTATCGTCATATTTATATGATGTTCCTAGCTTATCAGCAGCTGCTTTAGAACGAGTTATCTGAAATCTATTAAGATCTGATTTTGAATGGTTATAATTTAACGTCAAATTCTTCCCTATATTACCTGTAATAAAAATACTTTCTTTTCTGGATTTTCCTAAAGTATTATAATTATTTTCTTTCTTTCCTGATGAGCTTGCATATTCTTCTCCATAAGGAAATTTACGGGTTTGAGGATTAACTTCATCATAATAATCTTTATCATAATAAACTGAAAAATATTCATTTTGATGGCCAACTGACCATTTATCTGTATAATTACCAATAGTTCCGGATATTGTTGTTTTTGCAGAACCAGAAGCTTTTTTTGTTATTATATTAATTACCCCACCCATAGCTTCGGCCCCATACAAAGTTGCATTAGAGCCACGAACAATTTCTATTTTCTCTATGCTGTCCAGTGGAATATTGGATATCGCATTATAATTTAACAAATTCATCGGAGCACCATTTACTAATACCAATGTGCCTTTATCCAAACCACGAATTTTTGTTCTACTAGCTGAGCCACCATATTCTTGCCCATTAGGACCATATGACATTCCATTAAACCCAATTTGTTGGGCTAAAAGAGTATCAACATTTACTGCACCGCTCTTTTTAATTTCTTCTGAAGAAATTACTGTTACAGCAGCTGGTGTATCTAAATCACGCGTTTCCATTCTCTGCGCTGTTACTATCATAGGATCTAACGTAAATGCTTGACTTGGTTCTTCAGCATGTACTACAGTGCCCCCCCATATGACATTGCCAGTTGCAAGCGCTACCATCAATGCACTCTTACTCGTACCTTTTTTCAACATACTCAACTTCCCTTCACAACTTTTTTATATTATTGAAATAAAGACGTTTCCTGTACCCTTTCTTTATGGCCGCACAGTACTTGGCCTTTAATTGCAATAAACAAATAAAAAATACCTCTCACCTAAGGCAAAAGGTATTAAACGACTTAATTATAAAAACAAAAGAAGCCGACACATTACCTAACTGTCTCACGCAGTAGTAAAGTAATCATCAGGCAGTTCTTCTGACTTAAGTTCATAGCTTATCCAAGCCTTCCCAGATATTTCCAGTGGCATTAGTTTGGATTCGCTCACTTTTACAGCGACGGGATCGTGTAGGAATTACACCCAACTTATCTATTAAGACATACGTCACCTGACAATAAGTATTTAGTTATGATACTAGATTATATATGATATTAAGTATTATTTCAAGTTAATGTACCAATTATTTTTCTTATTAATTTCATATTTAGTTTTTTGATATTTTATATCATTAATAGGATTTATATTTTAATTTTCGGATGTATTATTCACTGCTTGCAAACAAATTTCCAGCATCGCCTCTGCAAACGTTTTCTCTGGCACAGGGATAAGTTCTCCGTTATTTATTTTAGTTTCAAGTTTCGTTCCTTTGCTGCCATAAACGTCCATTTGTTTTACACCATAGGTTTTATCTGCCACATTAAATTGCATCAGCATTTCACAATACTGAACTTTTTCTTTTTTCGCCAGTTTTTCTGCATAGGTTTTATTCATTCTTTTTAGTAATTCTTTGTCTGTAAAAACAGTTTTCACAATAACATTAACTAAATCTTTGTTTACAACCCCGTTTTTTTCTTCTGGGAAATACAGTGAATCCATGTCATATGCATAAACGCCCATAGTGTTTTCTAAAACAATTGACCAACGTGCTGCTTCTATTTCCTCAGCCGTAGGCTTGGGCATCATGCTAATTTCCCAATTGATAGGTGGTGCTTCATCATTCTTTTCTGCAGCACTGGCTGAAACCGCCAATAAGCACATCATGCAAATTGTCAGCAGCATTATTAACTTTTTCATCATATTACCTCTTACCTCCTGTTTAAACATCTAAATTACGTACTATTCTTAAAATCTGTTCCTGAGATAAACTGCGAAGGCTATAATAAGTTGCTCCCATTGCTTTGGCAACAGCTTTGGCCACACCCAGTTTAATAAAATCTGTTTCAGTATCGATAACAACGGAGGTAATTTTAGCCTTCCGAATTTTTTCAGCCATTTTTAAGGCACTCTCTACCGGATCACCACTGTTTTCTTCTATGGCATTAGCTCTGCCATCAGTTACTAAAATCAGAATCGGTTCTAACTCGCTGTCTTTTTTATTCAACATTCCCAAAGTTACCAACGCAGTTGATAAACCGTCTGCTAAAGGAGTTTTGCCGCCAGTAGGCATTTCTGCCAAACACTTTTGTGCAAGATCAACGCTGCGTGTTATAGGCAGCAATAATTCAGCCTTTTGCCTGCGAAAAGCAACCATACCAACACGATCACGTTTCTGATATGCTTCCTGCAGCATATAGAAAATAGCGCCTTTTACGGCCCGCATCCGTTCACGAGCTCCCATTGACCCACTGGCATCAACTACAAATAAAAATGTATTGCCAATACGTTTTTCGCGTACTTTTTGCCGTAAATCTTCACTCTTAATATTCAGGGCGCAACCGTTATCTTCACGCAGACGCTGAAACGGCGCCGCAGCCCTGATTGTAGCATCAAAAGCCAAATCTTCCACTTTTATTTTCGGCATTTCAGCCCTAACATAACGCCCTTGTTTAAGATCTGTTTTAGTCGTGCTGCGTTTGCCACTGCCACGCCGGACATTGCGATCTTTGCCTAAATCCAGAACCATTTTAGGAAACTTAAAATTTTTATCAATATCTGCAATCTGTTCTTCCGGTGCTAACTGATTTTTGTCATTGTCAGGACTCTGCTCTTCTTTTTCTTTGTCGTCATCCTGATTCTCATCATCGTCACTGTTATCTTCCTCATCACCATCGTCTTCATTATCATCAAGCGGTGGTGGCGCCAACGGTGACTCCTTTGAGTCTTCATCATTATCCTCGTTTTCATCTTGATTCTGCTGTTCATTATCATCAGGCTGTTCTTCTTCCTGCTGCTCCGGATTTTCCTGTTGTTGTTCTGGTGGCTTCCGCATACGATGCGGCAGCACAAACATGGCAGCTTCTTCCACATCCTTAGGTAAAACATAATTTCTTTCCGCTAAAGCGGCTATAGCTTTAGCGGCTTCCAAAAGATAAATTTCCGCTCTATGACCGGCACAAAAAGCCTGTGCGCACATTTGTGCCGCCAGCTGCATCATGGCTTCTGATACTTCAATTTCTTCTACAATGCTCCTTGCCAAAGCAATCTTTGCCGCTAATTTTTCTGTTTCATTAAAATAACTGTTTCTGAAGCTTTGTATATCAAAGCCACAGGCAAGAGAACGTCTAATTATTTCTGTGCGTATTACCACATCTTTCTCACTTTGGGCATCAACATACATACCAAACCTATCTAATATATGACCTGGCAGAACTCCTTCTTCGGGGTTCATTGTTCCAATAACAGTATACGATACAGAATGAGTAAAAGAAATGCCATCACGCTCAACCTGATTGATACCAGAAGCGTTAACATCCAAAACTGCAGTCAGCAATTCCTGCCGCAATAAATTTGCTTCATCAATATACAAAATATTACCTGTAGCTCTGCTTAATATCCCAGGCAAAAATCTGCGTTCGCCTTTACTAACAGCATATTCAATATCGATACTACCAAAAAGCATATCTTCCGTAGCATTAAGCGGCAAATCCACTATCTTCTGTGTGCCAATAATCTCTTTAGCAGCGCGTACCAAGGTGGATTTAGCAGTCCCTTTTTCACCGCCAATCAAAAGGCCACCTGCCTTTTGATTTACTAAAGCGATCTGCAGAGCTTTTTTTAACTGCTCCTGCCCAACTACTGCCACAAAAGGATAAATAGCATTAGTCAGCATTTATAACGCTCCTTTAGCCCCAGAGGACAAAATACTTTCAACCTTATCCCAATCCAATTGTCCTTCTTCAAAAGGACGACGACGCATACGATGCGGCAATACTAATTTGGCAGCATTTTTTACGTCTTCCAGTTCCACTTCTTTGCGTCCATTAAAAGCCGCCAGTGTCAAAGCTGTTTTAATTACAGTAATATCGGCGCGATGCCCGTCAACACCAAGTTCTACAGCTAATTTAGCAACAGTTTCCAAAAGTTCCTCGTTGATATCTACCTGAGGTAACAAACTGCTGGCTTGTGTAATTTTTGCAGCCAGCTCTTCCTGATCATGCTGATAACCGGCAATAAAAGTATCGGCATCCTGCTCATAAGCCAAACGACGTTTAATTACCTCAACACGCTGCGCGGGATCATGCTCACCTGTAACAACTACTGACAAGCCAAAACGATCCAAAAGCTGCGGGCGGATATCACCCTCTTCAGGATTCATTGTACCAACCAAAACAAAACGAGCCGGATGAGAATATGAAACGCCTTCACGCTCAACTGTATTGATTCCCATTGCTGCAGCATCCAACAATACATCTACAACATGGTCATCAAGCAAATTTATTTCATCCACATACAAAATATTACGATTGGCTTGAGCTAAAATACCTGCCTCAAATTTTTTCTCGCCATGCTTAATCGCATGTTCAATATCCAAAGTACCAACAACGCGATCTTCAGTCGCGCTTACAGGCAACTCGACCACACGCATTTTTACGGTATCGGCAACTAATTTATTATCCTCAGTATATTTAGATGCACAATCTTCGCATAACAGATTGGGATCTGCCGGATCACAATGAAATTTACATCCATGTACTGCTTCCATAGCCGGCAGTAATTCGGCCAAAGCACGTACTGCTGTTGACTTGGCAGTACCTTTTTCACCTTTTATTAAAACACCGCCTAATGACGGGTTTATTACATTTAATATTAAGGACATTTTCATATCATCCTGTCCTACAATAGCTGTAAATGGGTATACTGACATTCTTTTCACTATAACTCCTCCTAAAAGCACAATAATAGCAAGAAATATCCATAAGAATTTCATTACAATTAAATTACTATATCATATTAAACTATATACCAAGTATATAGTCAAATTTTAAATAAAAATAACTTCAAATTTTTTTGATATAACTATTCCTGTAACTTCATCCCACTCGAATAATAAAACTGCCTGTTTCCCATTATAACTAAATTTTACTTTGCCATGCTCTATAACGACGCTTTGGCCAATAGTCATATCCATCCATTCAGTTTTTCCGGTTTGATTGCAAACCAGCACTGGTAATCCTGTAACAGAGGAACATTTTTCCCATGCTCCTAACGGATTGCCACAAACTTCCGTTGGAGGCCACGCTGCTATATCAATAATTATCTGTGCGCCTTTTTTCTGCATCTTTTTAGCATGTTCACTGTACCATGCATCTGCACATACAAGCACTCCAACTTTAATATTCAAACAATCGATAGGTTTTAGTACATCTGCAGTTCTCGCCCAAGACTCAGCACCGATACCATGAGAAATAATTTTTCTATGTCTGCCGCATATTTCTCCACTTGGTTCAAATACAATACAAGAATTAAAATTACAGTTCAATTCGCTATCGTATTCACCACACCCCAAAAACAAAAATAAACCATAGTCTTTAACTAATGATAATAAGAAACTTAATCTAGAAGACGGTTGTTTATCTACTTTTGTTTCTGGCTCTAATTTATAAAAGTAATACCCCTGCACTGCTGTTTCCGGAGTAATTACCCAATTAGCTCCTTTTTCAGCAGCAATTCGAACTGCTTTTTCCAATAGTTCTATATTTTTCTGCTCAGGACCATTGCTAAGTTCTAAATGACATAATGCTACTTTCATAAAAACTCCTTCAAATTATATATGAACCGAAGCTTATGCTCCAGTCCATATATTTGCGTTTCATTATTTAAAATGCGTATTCCATACCGATAAGGAAAGAGCGTCCTGGCATAGGAAAAGAATACTTGCCATTAGAAACACCACCTGTTTCAGCATAAGAAGCATTAGTTAAATTATATGCTTTGGCATAAATTTTATAATCTTTTTGAACTTTATATTGCAAAGAAAAATCTAAAGTCAAATACTTAGAATCTACATATTTACTTTTATCAGCACCACTAGCTCCACGTCCATATAATTCTGCATCCCATTTATCTTTATTAAAGCTTATGCCTATTTTATACTGATTAGGTGATACATTAGTATCGCGTTTAAATCCATTTCCATCCTTATTATCTTCCTCAACTTTTACATAGGTATAACTGCCATTTATTGAAAACTCATCCGTTAACTTATGTTTGACATTAAACTCCATACCACGTTTTTTCTGTTTAGCAACATTAGCAACTGTCCAATCACTTAAAAAATTATTTGGATCTAAAGCTGCCCAGTTTATTGCATCATCAAGTTCACTGTAAAATGCATTGATCCCCAATTGTATTTTATCGTTAAGTTTTGTATCATAGCCAATAGTCCAAACTTCACCAGTTTCAGGTTTTAATTTGGCATTACCTATCATCGCGCCTGACACCCCAGGGATTGATGGCGAATAATAGAATAAATCATTAGCCTGTGGCGCATTAAAAATTTGCCCCCAAGAAAGATATGCATGACTGTCTTCACTAAATTTTTTATTTACTGCTACACTTGCCGTAGTTTTATTTCCAAAAAAATTATGTTTATCATACCGAAGCCCCGCATTTAAAAGCCAAGAATCGGCAAAATCCCAGCTATCCTGTACATAAATAGCCTTATTGTTGATTTTAGCAATTTTACCGCCATATGTACCAGGATTATTTACCTCAGATTCTCGCCAATCAGCACCAACAACTACTTTATTATTTTTTGATAATTCCCAAGTTTGTTGAATTTCTACACCATCTTTAGTTTCATAATAATTGCTGTCACTATTATTATCATAAAAATTGCCACTATAATAATTTCTATATATTTGTATAAACCCAGTATTTTTTTCTCCACGTCCCCATTCAAATTTTCCTGAAATATTATTGTTCAAATCAGTACCAGATGCTCCTGGTTTAATAGTATTCCACCCACCTAAACCCGTAGCATAATAAGGTTTGCCACCATCTTTAAATGAGTGCTCAAAATATAACGTTGCTAATTTATCATCGTCAAACTCCTGATCAACTTTAATTGTGGCGCCTATAATATTATTAGAAGAATTAGGCCACTTAACATTATCCCCGGAATCAGCTTCTTTGTATTTTACATAATTTTGCTTTTGTTTGTTTATCGTTGTGATTACGCCAGTTTTACCTTTTTTCACACTTACTAAAGCACTGTAATTTTGCGAACCCCATGAGCCGGTATTTATATTTATTTTTGCATAGTTCTTATTGGCACTTTTGGTAATAATATTTATAACACCACCTACTGCATCTGAACCATATAATGATGATCCTGCACCTTTCAAAATCTCTATTTTTTCAATAAAATCAGGAGATGGCAAATTAGTTATATCAAAACCAGAACGTCCAGAAGTTCCCTTATCCTGGTTAAGTCTTCGCCCATCAACCATAATTAATACTCTATCATCACCATTTAAATAAATATGTTGATCTCCACCTAAAAATCCACTGCGTTTTACAATAACACCAGGAACATTTTCTAAAGCTTCACTTACGCTTTGATAGTTTCTTTTTTCAAACTTCTCTGATGTTATGACCGACATATTGGCAGGAGTATCAACTAATTTATTTTCCATTCTTGTAGCCGTTACAACATACTCATCCAATAAAAACTGCTGCGGTTCCTCCGCGTGTACTACCGTGCCCCCCCAGATGACACTCCCAGTTATGAGTGCTGTCATCAGTACACTTTTACCCAAACTCTTGTTCAACATGCTCAACTTCCTTTCCCAAATTTTTTTATTATTTTTATAGAAGCAATCATCTGCGTCCAGTCTTTCATGGCCGCGCAAATAATACCTCTAACAAAAATGCCTTTCTCTGCAAAAAGAGAAAGGCATAAAAGCACTTGGTAAAAACTCAAGCGTAACCTTCCTGTCGCTCGCAGGAATATCACTTTATTCAAACAGGCAGTTCTTCTGGCTCAGGATTCAACGCTCGTGCTGCGCCTTCCCAAGATCAATCTCAGTGGCATTTGCAGCAGGCTCATCTTTACAGCGGCGGGACCGCATCGGCTTATACCGATTTCTCTATTAAGCTTACGCACCTGTTTTTATTAAATTATTAAAATTAAATTCTACTTATCTATAATTTTATATGATATAATATCTTATATAATTCTATGGTAAACTATATAGTAAGTATATTGTCAATAAATAAAGGAGTAATTTATGAGTAAATCAATAGAAGATTTTTTTACAGCCGGAGAATTAGCGACTCTTTTTAATATTCCTAAACAAACACTGCTTTACTATGACAGAATAGGGCTTTTAAGTCCTGAATTCATAGCGGAAAATGGCTATCGCCACTATTCTTTAACACAATATTTAATTTTAGAAATCATAGTAAATTTAAGAAAATTAGATATTCCTATTTCACAGATAAAAGATTATCTTAACCATAAAAGTTCAGATAAATTTAACGAATTGATACATAAAAAATCTTGTGAATGTGATGAAATAATCAATAAGCATATTAAAATTAAACATAGTCTGGCATTTGTTGATAAGCTTTTAAGCAATATTGAAAACTTAGCTTTAAATCAGATAACGCTAGAGCATCAATCTGAACAGATAATTTTTATAAGTGATTTGTCTTCTGTCGCCGTTGGTAAGAAACGTCTCGAAATAATGGCAAAACACAACCAGAAAGCTTTTAATAAGCAACATTTTAAAGAAAAAGCTGTAGGTTGGATCGTTGATCAAAAAAAATTTTTAATGGGAGAAAAAAGTTATTCACTAGCATTTTTTACAACTGTTGGTCATCCTCAAAATATTAATAAAAACCATATGATATTACCAGAAGGACTCTATTTAAATATATTTTTTAAAGGTACTTATCACAAAAATTCAAAATCTATTTCAAAAAAAATTGCCTCATTTCTCAATAGTAATGAATTGCAGCCATTAAGCAATATTTATGTTATGCCCTTAAAAAATCATTGGTTAACATCAGATCCAGATGAATACATAAATAAAATTTCATTACAAGTAACATATATAAATCAAGAGACCTTGTAAAATACAAGGTCTCTTTTATTTTTCAACTTCTGCAACAACTGAAATATGACAGTTTTCAGGCTGATCAAATAAACTGCCATACGCAGCACGAGCTACTTCCTGTACACCAAATACTATATCCTGCGAAGAATTATAAATATAACCCTCCCGCGGATAGAAAAACCGCTTTTCTTTTACTGCATTTAATGTTTTCAATGCAGGATCCTCTAAAAATTCTTTGTTATATTTTTCAATATCAAAAGTTTTGTGATCATTGTAGACAGGCATAATCAGAAGATCAGGATTAATATCAACCAACATCTCTTTTGTTAAAAGCTGTCCATTATGCAATCCGGCATCAGAAACGCCATTTATAACACCTGCATACTTACAAATATCATCAAAAGTACACCCCTTACCGCCATAAGATGTCATCAATGATATCAAAACGAGCTTCTTCCTTCGTTCAGGCTTAATATTATCCACCTTTTCTTTGATTTCTGCTAATTTATCATCCATTTTTGCAATCATAAGATTACCTTTATCTTCCTCGCCTAAAGTTTTTGCTATCAATTTCACATTCTCTTTAACATCAGCAATACTTTTAGGTCCCTTTACAACAACTACTTTAATTCCCAGTTCCCGTAAATTATCAACCATTTCGGCTTTGCCCCAATTATAAATAAATACAACATCCGGCTTTAAAGATAAAATTTCTTCAGCAGAAGGATTTTTTATTTTTCTAGTAATTCCATTCGCCTTATCTACGATATTGGAGCTTACAGGATCATCAGCCAAAGAATTAATTGCAATCAATTTCTCTTCAGGGAGTATCCCTAACACAATACTGTCTGTTCCCATTGCCAACGTCAGTATTCTTTCCGGTTTATGCTCTAATTGGATCATGGCCCCCTGATCATCAATTATTTCGTAAGCGACTTTTTTTACATTGCCACCATTAGAGCTTCCACAGCCAGAAATAAAAAAAACTACTATAAGCAGCATCACTGCCAAAAAAGTTTTCGAAGCCATCTTTCTCATTATCTTTAGTTCCTTTGAATATTATCTGCAATAATATTCACAAACAACTCACTCCAGGCTTTCATCATAGCTTCTACCGAAACCTCATTCAGCGCGATACTTTCTGTATCATATTCTCCCGCAATGTCACTCAATAGCTTTTCTGCTGCATTCATGACCTCATCTTTATCAAGTAATCCCCATAAAAACTGGTCCAACAAATGTATATATAAAGAAGTATATGTCAGCATTACAGGTTCTTGTGCAAGCTTTTCTGCCGCTTCTAAGAAATCAGGCTTTAAGACAGCTAACTGCTGCTGGAATAAAAGCCAGATACTTTGCGTTGTCACTTGAAAACGTTTTAGGCGTCTAAACACATTGTGCTGTGTTCTAGGATTGAGTCCAGACTGTTTTGATAATGCCGCTTTAACTGCTTTAGTAACGGTTTTTCCAATAAGCTCACCCATTTTAGAATGTTTTCCGGCTCCTTCAAAATACAGCTCAGAATCCGAATTAGCAACAATTATTGTTTGGTCCGTCCCTGATCCTGTCGCAAGTCCTGTAGAATAGTTACTGCCAGCCAGCAGTTCCTGAATTGCAGCCGTCTTTGCTTCAGTACATGTAACCAATGCTCTGGCCAGCGTTCCAGGAGGCATATCTGCGTCTAGTATCAAAATAATGTTAATAGTACCCAATTTATCTGGTTTTTCCGCAGGTTTATAATAATCGGCAGGATCACCGACACGTCCTCCATTTGTTTCAATCCCGCCTGTTACTATAGCAGTAACAGTAAGTTCTTTATAATTCAAGGATTCTATAGCCACATTTTCCATATCAGCAGCAGTTCCCATTCCAGTTACAAGCTCTGGCTCTAAGCCTATACGCTTGGCTAATATCCGCATATGTTCGGTATAAGTATCAGCTAACATCTCACATGGCATCCCTGAACCAACCTTACCATCGTGGTTAAATACAGCTTTATAATTTTCATGATAACCGCCATTAAAAACCGAAGTGCTAAGTACTTTACGCGCACCCTTAAAAAACACTACGATACTTTTTTCATAACGATAAGCTGTATCGCCTGTAGACACTGTATATAATTTCATTCTAACAACTCCCGTAAAAAAAGTGTCCTCCTGCCCAGGCAGGAAGACACTAATGTTTTTTATTCCGATCATATCGGTCATTAATCTCAATCCTATCGCTCGTAGGTTATCCAGAGATCGAAAATGGCTGTTTCCAGGGATTAAATAAATACCCAGCGACGGGATCGCGGCTTAACGCACTTCTAACAACCAGATTATGAAATTTTAATGATGACCGCAACCTCCGGTTGCTTCACCAGCCATGATTTTTCTGTATAATTCATGCGCTTCTTCGCTACTTTTACCAGCAGCAATTGCTTTTTGAGCATGGATAACGGCACTCCTATATTTGGCATGCGGTCCATCAGCAGGTAATTTTTCAACATCTTTGATGTCAAATTCCATTACTTTTTTGAAAATAGCATGAATTTCTTCAGAAGATTTGCCAGCAGCTTTAGCAGCCTCTACATGCTTCATAGCGCTTTCATAACGATGTTTGGCATGCGGAGTATTCGGCAATTCATATTTAGGATGTTCTTTACAAGTCATTTTAATCACCTCTTAAAATATTCTTATTTTCTTTCATTATCATTTTAGACTATATACCTGTCATATGGTCAAGCATTTTCTATATTTTTATTTGTTTAATAGATACCTGTTTTAATACACATTCGCTGAGATATGCTTCTTTAACTCCACTGCCATACCAGCGGGCAAAACAGCCGCCACCACACAATTTAAAATCTTCACACTGCTTACAAAAAAACATTGAAGTTCTGATTTGCTCCTGGACTTTCTTTACCAATATAGTGTCCAGCCCATTTTTTACATTACCAATATAAAAATCTTTATTACCGACAAGGGAGGAACAGGCATAAATATCGCCTTTGGCATCAATAAAAGCTGCTTCTCCATTCATCGCATAACAGTGGCCAAATTCATGGGAAGAATCAGCACAAAGTATTTTAACTCGTTCCTGTTGGGCAAAATGAATTTTATAGCCTGTTAAATATGCTAGCTGACGTGCTTTTTCGTAAACCTGTTCCATTGCCTTACGCATAGCTGTTTCGGAAGGCGGTTTGAGGACAGCTCCTCTTCCCTGCCCTCTCAACAGGTCAAAGCCTATCCTGCGTATATTCCCTATAAAATAAGCAAATTCTACTATACCGGCCAATTCGCTGACATTTTCGTCTGTAACTACGCAGGTAATACCAACTGCTATATTATTACGCTTTAAAACTTCTAAACCATATAAAATTGAACTTGTTGCTCCATCTCCGGCTTTAGTCAGGCGCAGCTTATCATTGATATTCGGTCTGCCGTCTAAACTGACACCAATTGCAACTTTATTTTTGAATAAATATTCTGCTATTTCATCCGTCATCAATGATCCATTTGTTTGTATCTGTAAAACAGCAGGCAGGTTATTATCCTGAACATATTTAACAACAGCTTTCAAACATTCAAAGTTCAGCAGCGGCTCACCACCGCTGAACTGAATAACAAATTTTTCTCCGCTGCCTGCCGCCAAATTCACAGCTTTAATGGCATCATCAACTTTAAGCATACTGCCGTCATGTTCTGCTGCATAACAGTACTTGCAGGCAAAATTGCACTGACCGGTCAAGCTGAGAACAAGCATCTTGATTTTAGGAATGTTCATCACTGCGTTCCTCTAATTCGCCTTCTACTGATAAATAGATCTTTTGCAATTCTGCTTTGGTTTCAGGTTTCGCCTGCCACAGACCACGCTGATCCGCTTCCAGTAAAATCTCCGCCATGCGCTGCAAAGCCCATGGATTAACATCACGCAGCCATTCCTGTACTTTGGGGTCGAATGTATATTTTTCGGCATATTTTTCATACATCCAATCTTCCATCACAGAGCTTGTAGCATCCCACTGGAAACTGTGTGCAATATAGTTAGCCATATCGGCAGCACCTTTATATCCATGCTTCATCATACCCTCGATAAATTTAGGATTAATAGCTTCACTGCGGAAAATACGTTTAGCCTCTTCCTGTACACTGTGCATGACGACCTTGCTTTTATCAGTACTGTCGCCGCAGTACGAACGCGGGGCAGAACCTTTGATACTGCGTACTGCAGCGATCATACCACCATGATACGCGTTATAATCATCTGAACTGAGCATATTAGTTTCATGATTATCCTCGTTTTTAATTGTTACGTCCAAGCTTCCCATTCTTTTACGGAACTGCTGCGGTAAAAACTTACCCTTGACCTTGCCGCCATAAGCATGCGCGCCCCAACGAACATACACCTCGGCAATATCATCAATACTTTCCCAATTTTTTGCCTCTAAAAGCGCTGCTACGCCAGCGCCATAAACACCCTGCTCATCTCCAAAAATACGAAAAGCAGCCTGCCGCCAAGCATCTTCTTTTGTTAAACCCTCCGCTTCTAGTTCCAGACTATCAACAAGTAAATGCTTACGAACGTAATTTTGCTCTTCATCTTCTTCAAGTTCCCCTACCAGTAAAACAGCTTTGTCCAGCAAATTCATTACACTGGGCATAGTATCTCTAAACAAACCACTGATCCTGGCAGTGACGTCAATACGGGGACGTTTCAATTCCATCAGCGGTATGACTTCAAGACCGATTACTCTTTGACTGCCATGCTGCCATTGCGGCCGTACGCCCAAAAGATATAAAAATTCTGCTACGCACTGACCGTGACTGCGCATATTGGCACCTGACCATAAAACTATACCAACACTTTCAGGGTATCGTCCTTCTTCACTGATATACCTTTCGATTACCTGATCGCCCAAAGTTTTTCCTATTTCCCATGCAGCAGGAGTTGGCAGATTTCTCGGGTCAATACCATAAAAATTTCGTCCGGTAGGTAAAAGATCAGCACCGCCGCTGCTTGGAGCTCCTGACGGTCCCGGTTCGATATATTGCCCTTCCAATCCTCTTAGCAGGTTTTCTCTTTCCTGTGAAGTAAGCATCAGATTGGGATAAATATTATTACAAATATAGCAGCAGATTTGTTTGAGCGCTAACTTAAATTCGCTGCTTCCATCACATACCCACTCAAGATTTTCTAAATTATACAGTTTTTCTTCATCAAAACCGTGCTCAATCAAAAGTGCTATGATATTGCGGCTGCGGGCACGTAATTTATCTATTAAAGCGCCATAAGTAATATTTAAAGGTTCGTAAATTAAGCCGCTGTTTTCCAACAGGTCATAATAGTCAAAACCATAATGTTTTGCCAATACCTGCATCAAAGACGGAATATCACCATTTTCCAGCCGCGTCAACAGCATTAGATACTCACGCAGATTTTCGTCCTGAGGCGGTTGTCCCAAAATATGTAAGCCTATCCTAACCTGCATATTTTTCAAATCAGTAATATAGTTATGCAGACCCATGACGTAATCATTAAAAGGCTTTTCTTCATCAAAAAAAACTTCATCCTGCAAATTTGCCTGCACTACTTTTTCTAAAATCAAGCTTTGAAGTTTTTCTAAATTTTCCGGCTGAGTAGTCTCAAAATGACAATATTCATCCATCAGTTTTTCAAGCTCTTCTAATTCGTCGTAAACACCGGCATCAGTCATAGGCGGCGGCAAATGTTCTATCAGACAGGCAGCACCACGTCTTTTGGCCTGAATACCCTCACCGGTAATCGTGATAAGATAAGGATAGATATTAGGCAGATCGCCCAAAGAAATATCCGGATAACAGGTATTATTGAGTCCGGCATTTTTACCAGGCAGCCATTCAAGGGATCCATGAGTACCAACATGCACTACCGCATCAGCCTGCCAGATATCGCGCAGCCAGTGATAGAAACCCAAATAATGATGCGTGGGAGCGCAGAAAGGAGAGTGATAAATTTTGCTTGGATCTTCACCAAAACCACGCGGAGGCTGCACTGTAACAAATATATTTCCGTTCATTGTTCCGGGAATAAGTAAATCGTCATCATAGTTCATAACTTCACCCGGAGCTTCGCCCCAATCTTTTACCAGCTGTGCTTTTACGCCCTCCTCCTGCAATTCAAAGAATTTTCTATAATCAGCACCACTTAACTTATTGGCAGCTGCCAGCTGCTTTTCCGTAAGCAAAGCTCTATCATTAGTAGCATTTGCCGTCAATTCATTGATAAATTCTTTCCCGTCTTCAGGGATAGTATCAACTTTATAGCCACGTTCTCTCAGCGCCTGCAAGACAAGTCTGATACTTTCTATAGTATCTAACCCGACAGCACTGCCAATATTAGAATTACGCGGTGGGTAATTGTGAAAAATGATCGCAACTTTTTTATCAGCATTCTTTTTTCGCCGCAAAACAGCCCATTTCCGTGCTTTATTTACCATACGCACAATGCGCTCGTTGATAGGCAGATAACGTACATCGCCATTTTCCAGTAGTTTTTTATTAGCTATAGGCACACCATGGATCGCGCCGTCAAATTCCGGCATCGTTACGCTGATAGAAACTTCCATAGCATTCATGCCTTCAAAATCATCACGCCAGTTTTCGTAGGGTGTCAATAAAGTATAAGCCTGTAAAACAGGTACATTAAATTTCTTCAGAAAATCTAGCGTCATTGATCGTGCACCTGTCAACGAAAATTTCATTGTATTGATAAAAACATCTATTGACGGCACACCATTTTCACAAAAATAATCTTCAAAAATTTTGATCAGGCTTGGCATTCCTAATTCTAAAACAGGCATACCGTTACTAAATACGCAAACAGCATTCATTCCTTGACGTTCTATTTCTTCAATCAATGCCGTTTGATAGACAAGGTCATCCCATACCCATTCGTCACGATAAAATAAAATACCAATAGTCGGTTTTGCAGCATCGCAAAAATCTTTTTTATATGCTGCCAGATCTGTATAAACAGTTTTAGCTTTCGGATGATAAATCGCGCTCCAATACATAGGATCTGGTAGTTCGATATCCGTTTTACCGGTCAAAATACCATTAGCATATAAAAACAAATTACGATAATTTTTCATACCGCTGTACAAAGCATACGCTTTTAATTTTTCTAAATCATTTTTTTCTATTCCGCTTACCAGTTCTTCCTCTTCAGTACCGGCAGCGTCAATATAATATCGCAGTTGATGTTTTTTAATAAATGGCAGCAGTTTTTTGAAAAAATGGGTGTCAAGTCCTGCTCCCATCCATTTAAGCAATAGAATATCTGCATCTTCTAAAAGCTTCTGCCATTCGTCATTCCAGACAGTATTATCGGAAAGCTTAACGCAAACAGAATCATTACTCAATAAATTTTCCTGCTGCAGCTGCTGCAAAGCAACCTTCATCATTGCAAAACGTCTGTCGACATTACTTAAAAATACTACTTTGCTCATTTTCTTCCTCCATATTTCTCACTTTAAAATACCTGTTTCTGCATTCTACGCAGCAAATAAAGGAAATAAGGCGTTCCTAAAAGGGCAGTCATAATGCCTACCCTGACTTCTGCAGGTGGAATAATGATACGCCCTAAAGAATCACAAACAACCAAAAATGCAGCTCCCGCCAAAGCACTGGCAGGTAACAGCACGCGGTGATCAGGTCCAACCAGCATACGCATCATATGTGGAACAACTAATCCTACAAAACCTATATTTCCACTGACACAAACAGAAGTGGCAGTTGTCATAGCTGCAACAAACAGTAAACCCATTCTAAATGGTAAAACAGGCATACCAACTGCTCTGGCTTCTGTTTCTCCAAGTACCAGAATATTTAGATGTCTTGATAAAGCAAGCATTATTATCACACCAATACTTACAGGGCCAATTGCCATATAAACATGTTCCCAGCGTCTGTAGTCAAGACCGCCAACCATCCAGAACAGATACTGCTGTAATTTTTGTTCATTCATAAATGTCAACAATCCAGATGTCACCGCACCAAGCAGCATCCCCACAGCGACGCCGGCAAGCAGCAAAGTCATAACAGGTATTTTCCCATTACGCATTGCTAAAAATACTGTTAAGGCAACAGCACAAACAGAACCGCAAAAAGCAAAAGCAGGCATCACAAACATACTTTCCGTCGCCCAGCCCAATGCTATCGAAAGTACTGCCCCTGTCGCAGCGCCACTTGAAACGCCTATAATACCAGGATCTGCCAATGGATTACTGAAAATCCCCTGCATAACGGCTCCCGATATACCTAAAGCGGCACCTACCAAAAGTCCCACGACCATACGGGGCATCCTTATATACCAAACAACCGCCATCTGCTCCTGTGTAAAATCGTTTTTATCAAAAAAAGGCAGACCTAGCTGATAGCCAATGGCTGATAAAGTATTATGCAACGGTATTTTTATCTGCCCGCAGGTCAAAGATATCGCCGCTACAATCAGCAGACCTATAAATAATAAGAAGATAAACTTTTTGCCGGATTTTCGATTAAACAAACTTATTCCCCCTTGGCAAACAATTCAGGATAAACGACCTTTGCAACAGCTTCTATACTATCTGTAACATGCTGTGACGCAACATAACGATAACGGTCAGACACAAACTCAAGCCTGTTGTTTTTTATCGCTTTGATATTCTTAAAGGCAGGATCAGCAGCCACCTGCTGTGCATATTTTTGCACATCATTATTAGAATCAAAATTCCATGTTGGTAATAAAAATACATCAGGATCAATCTCAATGATACGTTCCTTGGATAATGCATTGCTGCCCTGATCAAGTCCAGCTTCCGCCGCACCATTACGAACATGAGCATACGAAAAAATATCATCAAGCAAATTATCTTTGCGCCCAATAGCGCCGATAAATGAAAATGCCATTACAACCTTTTCCTTATCTTTAGGAATTACTTTCAGCTTACTTTCAAGTTCAGCCAGTTTGTTATCCATAGTATTTACAAGTGCTTCACCCTTAGACTTTTCACCAGCAGCAGCAGCTACGCCCAAAACCTTTTTGCGCATAGCTTCTATTGTTTTAGGACTTCCGGCAACATATACAGGAATTTTCATATCTTCCAGATTTTTCACCAAAGAATCTGGAGTAGCCGTAGAAACAAAAACCAAATCAGGATTTAATGCTACGATTGCTTCAGTATTTTCACCAACCTTATTACCGACACGGTCTGCCTGCTCCTTAGTTATAAATGTTATTTCAGGATCACCAGCCCATTTACTAAAAGCCTTAACCCTATCAAGGGTTACGATCTCAGCTAAAATTTCATCAGTCCCATAAGTTGCAGATACTATTCGTACCGGTTTACCTGCAATTTTTATCTGCCGGCCTTTATCATCTGTAACAACATAAGCAGCGGCAGAATTTGCTTTAGGAATATCTGTATTTTGACCGCAGCCACTGGTTATAAGCAATAAAACAGCAAATAAAACCAACAGTATCTTTTTCATTAACCTTCACTCCTAATAGGGCAGCTGTGCTTTTATTTTTAAATTCCACAGCCGCTGCAGCATATGCCCGGCGCCACGAATACCTGCAAACGGAGCTGTCGTCAGCAGTACCTCATCTTGTACGGGATACGCAATATTACAACACCAAAATTTTTTCCCTTCACGCAATAAAACAGAGCTTTCACTACTGCTTCCAAGAATAAGCGTATTATCAGACTGCTGCAATATCTGTTCAATTTTTTTACTGTCTTTTTCTGCCAGTAGAATTTCATCTGCTTCCACAGGCCCCCGTAAATCTTTAAGAGTGTTTTGACAGATAACAGTCAATTTTTCTGTATCCGCCCATTCTTCGCGCAATGTTTGTGCAATGCAAAAAGCAGTTGTTCCAGGAGCGGCAACAATAATTTTATCAAACCATAATTCGCCCCAGGTGCATCTGGCTTCATTAACTGCAGCCAGTAATTCTTCCTGAGTTTTTACGCATTCTTCTCGGACACTTTCCAAATCACTGGGTAATACTTCTGCAATTTTTTCCAGCCAACGCAGTGTACCTTTTAATCCATAAGGTATCCCTGCTACAACATAAGGAGTGCCATATCGTTCTTTAAGATATTTAGCCGTCTCTAGACCTAACTCCTCATTGATAACGATGTTCAACTGAGCAGCAGGAATTTTTTGCAATGTCTCAAGTTCACTCCCGGCTCCAGGCACCGCAATAACTCTATAATTTGCAGTTTCTAAAATCCTTTTAATTTCTTCAAGATCGTTTCTGCCGTTAAAATAAGCAGTAGTCGCTCCTAATAAATTAACGCCTAAACGACATTTTATTTTGATATCAGGTAAATCCAAATATTGCCAAAGCCTGATGCTGGCTTTGCTGTATCCTTCAGCAAAACCGCCGCGTAGACCGCCGCTGTCCATTCCTATTACAGAAAAAGGCAGCTTTGCTTTAGCGGCAATGCCCTCAATATCATCACCAATCAAACTGACGCTGCAGCTGTTTTCAATCAAAAGAATTGAAGGTGCCCTATTTTCCCTAATATAATCCAAAGCATCTGTTAAACATTCTTCTGTTCCATAAACGACCGCATTATTATCCGGCTGCGAGCCATGAAAGCGTTCTCCCAACCTGCTGTTAGATTTTTCAAGGTGGCGCAGGGCATAAAAATAGCACCATAGCGGCCCGTTAACCAACACCTCCGCACCTTTAATACCAGTAAAAAAAGCTGCTGCACCAGTTAAAGCACAGGTGTCGACTCGACTGCACACATTGCCCCACTCGGCTGTTTCAGACATAGACTATACCTCCTTTTTCACCACGGCGACATAAGGTTTTATAAATACAGTCCATAAACTCAATCTCTCCACTTGTACCTACAAGTGGGAGCATCGGTAAAAATATCTGTTTAATATCCTGGTTATTAGTTATTTCATGAGTTGTAAGAACTAAATCAACTGTTTCCAATAGTTGTTGACCTGCTGTCTGATCAATGATTGGGGCCTGACATTGTGCTGAAACAGCTTCGACCATTAATTTTCTTTCTTTCGTGTTATAATTGTCAAACAAAATAATCGCTTCCACCTGCATCTCTAATCTGCGTAATGTTTCCAGAATCCCAGCCGGATGGAAATACATCAGCATCCTGCCAATACAAACGACACAACGCTTTCCCTGAGTTATTTTTTTTACTTTATCGGCAAAAGCAAATAATTTATCCTTTTCCTGTACTACAGCCTTTTCTGCCAAATCTTCCTGATGCAAAAAAACTCCCAAATTTCTCAGCCAGTCGACTGTATTATCCCATCCTACAGGATATCCATCCTGTAAATAAGGAACCTCATAATTCATTTCTAACAGCCTGGCTATTTTAGTCAATCCGTTATAAGTCTGTCCGCGTCCACCGAGAATAATACTAAAAGACGCAGCTGTAATCTGAGGTAATTCATTTATAGGAATATATCCCGGAAACTGTCCAATAACCTTAATCGAAAAATATGCCAGTAAACGTTTTACCTCTTTGGCATAATGTCCCCAAGGGCCTCCATTGTCACCAATAAGCAACGCAGTATTCTCCAATTTTGTCTGTTTATGGAAAAATCTTTCAGCAAGTTGTTCTGCTACCGCAAAATATCCTTGATAATATTCTCCATCCAAAAAACCATAACACGGAACAGTAAGAACAGGAATACCATATTTAACTTCGCTTTCCTTTCCTACTGCTTCGACATCATCACCAATAACTCCGGCCACACAAGAATTGGCAATTATCAGGCACTTCGGCCTATAAGTATTTACTACATCTTCAATGCAGGCACGCAAACGATCTGCACCACCAAAAATAGAATGTTTTTCCTGCAGCATACTTGATACCACTGGTATAGGCTTCAAATTTTCAGCAGCTCCATTAGCCAAAGCTCGATATTGTGCGCTGATATCCATACTGCGCGCAACATGAGCACATGCTCTGGGACTATGAAAAATAACAGCCGCACCACTGCAGTAAGCAGCAGCCCGCCAAACTCCGGGCATACTACAGCTACAGCTTTTTGTTTTAGAGAGCATTCTTTTAGTCTTGATTGCCATAGCTTGCTACTAAATCCTCCAGTTCCTCAAATTTCAGAGGTGTAGGTATAGACAGTTCTGTATTTTTCAATATATCATCGGCTAAGTTTCTATAGACCTGTGCCTGCTCAGAGTCTGGTGCATATTCTATAACAGTCTGTCTATTATTTTCAGCTTTGTTTACAATCACATTGCGGGGAATAAAGGCGATCAATTTAGTATTCAGTCTTCTGGCAAATTCTATCAATAACGCATGTTCATTGGGAGTATTTCGGCTATTGCCAATAATACCGCCAAGCCTTACTTCACCTCTTGCGGCAAATCTTTTAACGCCTTTAGCAATGTTGTTTGCTGCATACAACGCCATCAGTTCACCAGAAGAAACTATATAAATATCAGTAGCATAGCCTTCTCTAATAGGTACGGCAAACCCACCACAGACGACATCGCCCAGAACATCATATAACACTAGATCCTCATCGTTTAAAACCTCCAGTTCTTTCAATTTTTCCAAGGCAACGATGATGCCACGTCCCGCACAACCTACTCCAGGTTCCGGTCCTCCTGCTTCAACACATTTGATTCCGTTAAAACCTGTATGCACAATCTGTTCAGCTTGAATATCATCTTCAGCATCGCGTACCAGATCCAGCACTGTCTGACGACAAATTTGTCCTAATAGCAATCTGGTAGAATCATTTTTAGGATCGCAGCCTATCTGACATACTTTTTTTCCCATTTTACTGAATGCGGCAGAAACATTAGCTGCTGTAGTAGATTTTCCAATACCGCCTTTACCATAGAATGCAATTTTTTTCATCATCAATTACCTCCGTAAAGTTAAAAATAAAAAAGAACAGACTATCCCCTAAGGGAAAGCTGTTCTTAAAAATATTGGTACAAATGCCAAATACTTTACCGACGCCTTCCCATCTCTCGTGGGGAACGTACAAAGATCTGGCAGTTCTTCTGACTCTGATTCATTGCTCGCCTTCCCTTCCCAGGTTTCAACCCAGTGGTTTTTAAGGTCCGCTCATCATTACAGCGACGGGATCGTATCGGAGTTACACCGATTTCTCTATTATACGCAGAAAGCGCACCAGATCCAACAATATAAAGTTTTATTTTACCAGGTCTACCGGAAGCAATGCCGGCATACCATTACTGCAGATAAATTCATCAGCCTCAACTTTAAAAACATCTTTCAGAAGTTGTGCTGTAACTATTTCCTGCGGCTTGCCTTCAGTTACAAGATAGCCTTCTTTTATAACAGCAATATGATCGGAGTACTGCACAGCATGATTAATGTCATGGATAACCATAACTACCGTTAACTGTAATTCACGATTAAGCTTTTCTAAAAGCTGCATTACCTCCAGCTGATGACAAATATCCAAATAAGTGGTAGGTTCATCAAGTAAAAGCACTTGCGGACGCTGCGCCAAAGCCATCGCAATCCATGCCCTTTGTCTTTCCCCTCCAGAAAGTGTGCTTAGCAGACGATGCTGCATCCCCAGCATATTCGTTTGCCCTAACGCCCACTCTACATGTGCATCATCTTCCATACTTTTGCGGCCAAACCAGTTTCGGTGTGGAAAGCGGCCCATCTCTACTAAATCTTTGACTGTCAAATCTGCCGGAGACTGCGGAGCCTGAGTCAAAATTGCCAGTTTTTGAGCAAATTCCCTGTGACTGAACTTTTTAATATCTTCACCATTAAAGGTTACATTGCCTTTATAACAGGGCCATATACGTGCTAAAGCTTTTAATGTAGTGCTTTTTCCGCAGCCGTTAGGTCCGATGATGGATGTTACCTTACCTTCCGGTACTGATAAACTCAAACCATGAATGATTGTCTTATCAATAATACGAATCGTAATCTCGTTTGCCTGCAAAATACTCATCAGATTTCCCTCCTTAGCAGAAATAAAAAGAAGGGAGCACCAATAAACGCCATAATTATACCTACCGGTAATTCAACAGGTGCAAAAACCACACGTGCAAAAGTATCACTAAGCGTTACCACAGCAATACCTAAAAGCCCTGAAGCCGGCATCAAATAGCGGTAATCTGACCCTATTATCAGCCTGGCTGCGTGTGGAACAATCAACCCCACAAACCCTAAGAGGCCAACGACACTGACAGCGCTTGCCGCCAATAACGCCGCAACGGCAGTCATGGCAATACGCGTAACCTCAACATTAACGCCTAGCCCACGCGCCATTTCGTCACCAAGCTGCAGAATATTGAGATAAGCGGCACCGATAAAAGCCAGCAGAACACCTGCAATAGCATAAGGTAAAATAATACTGACATGCGGCCAGCTGCGGGCAGCCAATCCGCCAACCATCCACATTAAAGCTCCATGTACACGGTCACTATAAAAAATCATCAATCCAGAAATACCAGCGCTTAAAAACGCAGATACGGCAACACCAGCTAAAATAATCCGTACAGGCTTGATACCATTTTTCCAGGCCAAAATATAAATACAGACAGCCGCAAGCATCGCACCAATAAATGCAGCCGGTGTAATCAGGTATTCCAGGGTAGGAAATAAAATCATAATCGTAACACCAGCCAAACCAGCACCACTGGAAATACCAATAATATGCGGATCAGCCAGAGGATTTCGCATTACCGCCTGCAATACGGCACCTGCAATTGCAAGATTTACACCCACTAACGCACCAACTATTGTACGCGGCATCCTGATATTCCAGATAATCTGACTTTGCGGTTCTAATGTTGGATTAGATAAAATATTAATGATCTGCGCTAAACTAATATCGGCCGAACCTTTTGTTAAGCTTAAAAAAGCACCTAAAAATGCCAGCATGGCAAAAGCAGCCATGACGATAAGCCGCCAGGCTGTACGTGAAATGCCAAATTTTTCAATTCTTTCCAAAGTATCCGCCTGATTATTTGTCATCCTTAAAAACCTCTGGATATACAGTTTTAGCCATGTATTTTACAGCATCCGGATAGTGCAAACCAGGATTGAGCAAAAATAATCTTTCAGGCAGTAAATATACTTTGTTATTCCGTACTGCTTCTAAAGATGCCCAGGCCGGATTACTTTTCACATCAGCACGCAGCCTGTTTTCTATCTCTTCACTGTCGCCCATAAAAGTAATAAAAATAATTTCCGGATTCTTTTCTACTAAAGCTTCCATACTATACGGAGTCTTCTCCGGTTTTCCTTTAATAGGCGTTGCCCCTACAGCAACATTTTGAAATCCCAGCATTTTGGCAACGCAGCCGGCAATGCTGTTTTCCAGCTCAACTGTCACATTAGAAGGAGTTGCATGCATAATAACAATACGTTTTCCATCCTTCGGTAACTTTTCCGTCACAGCTTTAACCTGCTGATCCAGTTTCGCAGCAGCAGCTTCACCTTTTTCTGGTACACCATAGATTTTTCCCATTAAAATAAGTTTATCTTTTACCTCATCATATGTTTTTGGATTGATTGCAATAACAGGTATTTTATTAGACTCCAAAAGCGGAAGAAATTTCTCATGTTGATTTTTATTCGCAATAACCAGATCAGGCTTTAAACCGATAAGACTCTCCATATTAATATTATAAACAAAACCGACCTCAGGTACATTTTTCATGGCTTCCGGCATTTCTCCTATTTTTGACGACGCACGTCCAACGATCTTACCGCCTACAGCATCAATCATATTCAGGTATGAAGTTGCCAAACTTACAACTCGTTCAGGTTTTTCAGGCAGTACTACAGTACGCCCTGTATCGTCAGTAATAGTTAAAAATGCTTTATCATCACTGGCAGGTTTAGTATTTTCAGCGTTTGGACCACAACCGCTAAAAACAGTCAGACACAATGCAGCAGCAAGCACTGCCCTAAAAATTTTCATTATTGCTCTCTCCCTGCAAAATTAAGAAAGCCTCCCAACGTCAGTTATCGTCAGAGGCACTCGTAACGTCTTATTGATTACCGTTTCATAATAGCATAGATTCCTACCAGCGTCAAGGAAGTTCGCTTGTTCTGAGCCTCTAACTTTGCTATAATGCATAGAGGAAACGGAGGTATTTTAAGTAATGGAAATTAATGAGATGATTGCCCGCATTAACATTTTAGCCCGGAAAAAACGCAGTGAGGGTTTGACAGAAGAAGAACAGTGCGAACAAAAAGCATTATATAAAGAATATTTAGGCTTTATCCGCGGACAGGTCAAACAACAGCTCGATAAAATAGAAATAGTCGATGAACTGCCGTCACAGCACTGATATGGAGTTTAATTTTTCATATACTGTTTTTTACGAAGACGAATATCTGCTGATCGTCAATAAACCAGCCGGAATGCTGGTCCATCCGACAGTAAAGGAAGATGGCAGTACTCTGTATAACTATGTTGCACATTACTATAAACAACAGGGATTATTACACAATATCCATCCTGTCTCACGTTTAGACCGCAATACTTCAGGTCTTGTCATTTTTGCAAAAGAACCACGAATCCAGTTTCTGCTTTCCCAGCAGGAGGTCATAAAAAAATATTTAGGAATCGTTACAGGAACATTACCAGCTAACAGTGGCATAATAGAAGCTCCAATTGCCAGAAAGGAAGGCAGCATTATTGAGCGCTGTGTTTCTCCAAACGGAAAATATGCCCGTACTGATTATAAACTTATCAGCCGCCGGGAACATCTCAGTTTGCTGGAACTGCAGCTGCACACTGGCCGTACCCACCAGATACGCGTACATATGGCACATATCGGCTGCCCGCTTTATAATGATAACCTTTACGGAACACCAGGACCGCAAAGCCGCCACGCTCTGCATGCTTATTACCTGGGCTTTAACCATCCTGCAACCGGTATTTTTTTAGAAATATCCTGCGCCTTACCCAACGATCTTTTCAAAATTATATACTATTAAAGTATAGAGTATGCTATAATTAATTACAACAAAAGACAAAAAGGAGGCTGTCCTATGCCACTAGTAACATCTGCTGAAATGTTCAAAAAAGCTTATGAAGGCCATTATGCTGTAGGTGCTTTCAACGTCAACAACATGGAAATAATTCAAGGTATCGTCGAAGCTGCACGTGAAGAAAAATCACCTTTGATTTTACAGGTTTCGGCCGGTGCCCGCAAATATGCTAACCACATTTATCTGATGAAACTGGTTGAAGCCGCTATCGAAGATACTGGTTTGCCCATTTGCCTGCATCTTGACCATGGTGAAGATTTTGAAATCTGCAAAGCATGCGTAGACGGAGGTTTTACCTCTGTTATGATCGATGGTTCCAAACATCCATTTGAAGAAAATATTGAACTTACTAAACGCGTTGTAGAGTATGCTCATAATAAAGGCGTTGTCGTTGAAGCCGAGCTGGGACGCTTAGCAGGCGTCGAAGATGCGGTTAAAGTAAACACAAAGGACGCTACATATACAGATCCCGATCAAGCTGTAGAATTTGTTGAACGTACTGGCGTTGACTCTTTAGCAATAGCAATAGGAACCAGCCACGGTGCCTATAAATTTAAAGGTAATCCTGAACTTGATTTTGCCCGGTTGGAAAAAATCACTAAATTACTGCCAGGCTTCCCTCTGGTTCTGCATGGCGCCTCTACCGTTATCCCCTCCTTTGTTGAAGAGTGCAATAAATACGGCGGTAAACTTGACGGCGCACAAGGTGTTCCTGAAGATATGCTCTTGAAAGCCGGTACTTTTGGTGTCTGTAAGATCAATATTGATACCGATTTGCGTTTGGCTATGACTGCCTCTATTCGCAAACATCTTGCTACTAATCCAGCTGATTTCGATCCGCGACAATATTTAAAACCAGCACGCGAAGCAATCAAACAAATGGTAGCTCACAAGATGCGTGATGTTCTCAACAGTTCTAACAGACTGTAAATATAGCCGTTATCTACCCCTGCAGAAAATCTGCAGGGGTTTCTTTTTTAGTAAAATAAAATCCCGCTCTAAAAAAGAGCGGGATTTTATCTATTGTTAATCGATCATTGGAACAGTATTTGCAGCATGCTGCATAATATTGACTGTATAATCCTTGAGTCCGCGTTCAGCCAGTTGTTTTTGGGCCAGTGACCAGGCTTCTTCTAAAGTTTCTACCGGTATCTGACCAGTCTTTTTCACTGTATCAAAGTTTTCCTTTCTCGTTACGATATAAACCGTGCTGTTTTGACATAACAGGAACAAACGATATGCAATAAAAAAGGGAATCGTAAATTTATTCCTTACAGCTTTTTCCATCTCAATTACATCATTGAAATGAAAGCTCTGCATATATTCAGGCGGATCATTGATTTCACGAGCTTCCAAAAGAGAAATAACGATACCGCCAGGTTTAAGTGCCATTTCTGCCGTATCATAGGTTTTAGAGCCCTGATAAAGATTGATATCCTTAGGAAATCCTCCTGGAGAAGCAATAACTACATCAGCCTGTCCCTTAACCTTAACTCCCTGGATCTTCATAACCTCTTTCGTGCCTTCCAGCCAAGCATCATACCAATGACCGGCAACAATACGAGCGAAATCACCATTCGTATCCATTACAGAATTCACAAGAAAACAAGGATTTACCAAAGCTGCTGCTTCGCACATATCATCGTTCAACCGATTATGATCGATTAAAGTCGTCCTTGTTTCCTGACTGATACCGGCACCTACCTCATCAGCCAATGCCAAAGCATGATTTTTCTGTATTGTTTCATCACCAGCAACTCCAGGCAGGATACTCTTTCGTCCACCGCCAAAACCTGCCATCAGATGTACAGTGATACCGCCGGTAATAATTACTTTATCTGCATCAGCAACATGTTTATCTATCCACACTGGTGTACCACGGCTCGTATCACCTACATGCACCAGGTCCTCCGCCAGACAGTCGTGCTGATATATTTTGATACGGTCTGCAACGTCCTTCCCGCAGACTGCAATATCCTCTTCTCTGGTTTGAGCACGATGTGTACCTTGTGCAATAACGATGCAAATATCTTCATCAGGCACGCCGCCTAAATTAATTTCGTCTATTACATATTTTAAAAATTCAGGAGTACGAATCCAGCCGCGTGTAATATCACTGACAATGACAGCGACTTTTTCGCCTTTGCTGACAACCTCCTGCAAAGGCTTGCTGTTGATCGGATTACGCAGTGCTTCAATAGTTGCTGCCTGAACATCATCCAGTTTAGGAACTTCATTCCCTTCAATTACCTGCAAAATATGTTCTTCCGGCAAGGAAATTTCCTGATAACCCTCACCGATACCAAATTTAAATGTTTTCAATGCCATTTCTTTTCCCTCACTTGTTTTTATTTGAACATTGGCACGGTATTTACTCCGTGCGGCATAATGTTGACTGTATAAGTTTCTGCCTTGCCCTGTGCCATTAATTTTTTCTGTGCCAGCGTCCATGCTTCCGCCAAAGTTGCCGCAGGAATCTGACCTGTTCTGCGCACTGCGTCAAAGTTTTCTGGCCTGGTAACCATAATAACAGTAAACTGCTTCGACATACAATACATATAGAAAGCAATATAAAATGGTATCGTAAAACCAGCCCGCAGTTCTTTTTCCATACTTAATTCATCATTAAACCGAAAGCAATCAAAAAAAGAAGGCGGTTCATAAATATCAGGACAATCCAAAAGAGCGATAAAAATACCATTTGGCTGCATTGCCATTTGTGCCGGTGCATAAGATTTCATTCCCTGATACAGGTTGATATCCATAGGATAACCGATAACGACATCAGCTTTGGCTTTTGCTTCCACTCCCTGCAATTTCATCACTTCCTGAGTACCGGCATACCAGGCATCATACCAGTGGCCGGCAACGATACGGACAAAATCTCCTTCAGCATCCATAATCGAATTTACCAAAAAACAGGGGTTTAAGAAAGCGCAGACCTCACACATATCTTCACTGACACGATTTCCTTCTATTTTAGTCAGATAGGTTTCCTGATTCACACCGCCGCCAACTTCATCCGTCAAAGCCAGCAAATGATTATGTTTGATAGTTTCCACACCGGCAAGCCCCGGCATAACACTCTTGCGCCCGCCGCCAAAGCCTGCAAACAGATGCGTTGTAATACCACCTGTTAAAATAACCTTGTCTGCTTCCACAGCTCTCTTATCGATATACACCGGCGTGCCTCTGCTTGTAGTTCCTAAAAAAACGTTTGCCTCAGCGCCATACGCATCATGGTCAAAAACCTGTAGCCTTGCAAATAAAGCATCACCTAAAATTAAACGTTTCTCTTCATCGTCGTTGTCCCTGTGTGTGCCAGTAGCAATAATTACAAAAATATCTGCATCAGGAATACCACTGTTATTTAGCTCTTCTACAACGGCCGGCAGATAATCTTTAGTCCGCGACCAGGTGCGCGTAATATCACTGACGATAAGCGCTACCTTATCTCCCTCATGCACAAGTTTGCTTAATGCCTGTGTCCCGATAGGATTGCGCACTGCCTCCAGCGTAGCCTGTTTGATATCGGTAATCTTAGAAACACTGCCTCCGTCAATGACCTGTACTACATGCTCTTCCGGCAATTCAATGCTTTCCATACGCTTACCGATGTTTAAATCGTATCTTTTTAAAGCCATATATGTTCTCCCTCAAAAACGGTTACGCTTCCAATACAGGCATTGTCGCCGAAGCATGTCCCATAATCGTAATTTTATAATCATCCTTACCCTGTTTGGCAAGTTCCTGTTGAGCAAGCAGCCACGCTTCTTCCAGGCTGGCAACAGGTATTTGACCGGTTTGCCTTACAAACTCAAAATTTTCCGGTTTGGTAACTAAATATGTAGTTAATGAATTTACGATACAGCGTGTTTTAAAAGCAACAAAAGCAGGTATAGAAAAATCTGCCCGTACATCTTTTTCAAACTGCAACACATCTGATTTTGAAAACCAATCTGTAAAAATAGCCGGTTCTTTAATGTCAGGGCATTCCAGTGTCAGTATCATGATACCGCCTTTTTTTACAGCAAAAACAGCATTCATATGAGCTTTGCAGCTCTGGTATAAATTCATATCCTTAGGACTGCCACCTGCCGAAGCAAAGACAACATCGGCCAGCTCCTTAATAGGTACGCCAGCCATAGCAACAAGATCCTTACAGCCTTTTTCCCATGCCTTATACCAGTGTCCTGCAACTACTTCATGCAGCTTGCCTTCAGGTGTGAAAACCATATTCACTAAAAATGCAGGGTCTAATTTTTTCGTTACCTCTACCATATCTTCATGTAAAGGATTACCCTCCAATATACCTGTCTCACAAAGAGGATTACAACCATCGCCAACTTTAGGAGCCAGCGCAATAGCATGATTGTGCATAATAGTAGCATGCCCGGAAACACCTGGCATAACAGCCTTACGGCCGCCGCCAAAGCCTGCCATAGGGTGCAGTGAAACTGCACCTGTAATAATTACCTTATCTGCTTCAGCCACATAAGAATCGATCAGGATCGGTGTGCCAAAGCTGGTCACCCCCAAATCTGTCAACTCTTCGTTGTTCCTGCTGTCATGCTGATGGATTTTGATCCTTTTTACGATATCTTTACCGCAAACAGCGATATCTTCATCATGTGTATGTGCACGATGAGTACCAGTGGCAACAATAATAGTAATATCTTCGTCCGGGACACCCGCAGCATTAATTTCGCTGATAATTACAGGCAAAAACTCAGCTGTGCGAACAAGTCTTGTAACATCACTGACGATGACAGCAACCTTATCACCTTTCCGGACAACTTTTTGCAACGGCTGGCTGGCAATTGGACAGCGCACAGCGGCCAAAGTTGCAGCAGCGATATCCTCCTGTACATCTGCCTTGTTGCCATGTATATCATACAGTACTTTTTCTTCAGGTAATGTAACTTCTTGAAATCCATTTCCATAAGGGAGTTGATATTTCTTCACTTCAATTTTCCTCCTCTATTTTTACACTAGTAAATTTATTATACTCCTATTTAAGTAAAAATAAAAGACAGATGTTTACAAAACATCCGCCTTTTACCAGTTTCTGTTGCTGCTCCAAAACTCCGATCGCAGCAATGCCAGCATTGTAAATAATTCCAACCGTCCAAGCAGCATCGTTACACAAAGCACAAGTTTACCAAACCAGTTAATATCAGCATAATTACCGGTTGCCCCTACTGTTCCAAAAGCAGGGCCAACACTGCTCAGGCAGGATGCGACGGCAAAAATTGATTCTTCGATTCCAAGTCCAGTTGAAACCACCAGAAGCGACATAACGGCTATCGTCATTATATATACAAAGAAGAATCTGCTGATTGCTGCGACTACTGCAATCGGCATCACTCTGCCGTTAAAATTGACTGTTAAAAGCATCTGCGGGTGAATAGCTCTGCGCAATTCTGCCGCAATGGCCCGGCTCATTACTACAAAGCGTCCTACTTTAATACCACCTGCCGTAGACCCTGCACAGGCTCCGACCAGATACAACAGACACAGCAGCAGCTTAGAAAAAGTTGGCCATGTATCATAATCATAAGACACATAACCTGTCGTAGTCGCAAATGAAACTACCTGGAAAAATGCGCAGCGCAAACCTTCAAAAAACTGCAGCCCACCGCTGAAAAACAGATTCAGAGTAATCAAAAGTGTTAAAACAGCGATGATCATCATATAAGACTTAAATTCACTGTCACGCCACAGTGTTTTAATCCCTCTCTGTGTAACAGCATAATACAGAGCAAAGTTACCGCCGCCTAAAAACATGATCATCGCTAATACTACTTCAATCGACACACTATTGTAATGCATGGCACTGTTATCATAAGTAGAAAATCCACCTGTGGCTATTGCCGACATCGAATGATTGATCGCGTCAAAATTAGTCATCCCGCAAATAACCAAAAAGCCAGTACCAATAACGGTAAATAAACAATAAATAAAAAATAATGCTCCCGCTGTTGTTCTGATACGCGGCAGCAGCCGTTCCTGCCCAAAGCCGCTTACCTCTGCATTAAAAAGATGTACAGATCCGCCTGCTACCTGAGGCAGTAAAGCAATAAACAGTACAATGATACCAATACCACCCAACCAATGCGTAAAACTGCGCCAAAATAAAACTGTTTTTGGTACGGCTGCCAGATTAGTAATAGCTGTAGCTCCAGTAGTAGTGAGACCAGACATACTTTCAAAAACAGCTGAGATAGGGTCCAGGATCTGCAAAAACGCATATGGCAGAGCACAGATAATACAAGTCAGAATCCAGGAAAAAACAACTGTCGCAAAACCTTCACGCAGTGATATATTTTCTTTTTCATCAAACTTTCCATATTGGACAAAGCCCAACCCTACAAAAAAAGCTGTAAAAGAAGTAATAGCAAATTCCACAAAAGAACCGTCTTCATAAAAAATCGCCAGTCCCACAGGAAGCAACAATATAGCACTCAGCGCCAAGCTGAGCCTGCCCAATAAAAAAGCTATCAGACTGAAATTCATAAAAAATACAGCCTCCAAGGACCTGCCTTTACCAGTTGCGTTTTACACGCCAGAAATCAGGTCTCATAATAATGAGTAATGTAAAAATCTCTAAACGCCCTAAAATCATTGCTGCAATAACTACTAATCTGCCAAAAGTAGATACATCTGCATAAGTAGCCGTAGGGCCAACGATACCAAAAGCCGGGCCGACACTGCTCATACAGGCAGCAATAATACCCATAGAATCAAGCATCGAAAGTCCAGTCAACGAAATCAGCAGTGTCAATGTCGAAAAAACTATCATATACAAATAAAAAAATCTTGTAACATTGCCTACAACCACAGGCGGAACATTGCGTCCACCCATTTTTATACTGTAAACCAGTCGTGGATGGATCGTCCTGCGCAGTTCTGCCCATGTTACCTTCAGCAAAATCACAAAGCGGGAAACTTTCATACCACCTGCAGTAGAACCGGAGCAGCCTCCGACAAACATTAAAAGTAACAGTACATAACGGCTGAAATCAGGCCATAAATTAAAGTCACTGGAAGCAAAACCAGTTGTACTGGCTATTGATACGGTTTGAAATAACGCATGTCTGAAACTGGTAGCTGCATCAAAATAACCGGTATAATACAAATTCCAGGTTATCAAAAATGTGGCGATACCAATAATCCAAAAGTATGCCTTACGTTCTGTATCAATCCAAAAAACCTTAAAATTGTGCTGATATATCTTATAATAAAGAGCAAAATTCAAACTAGCGGCGACCATAGCAATAATAACGATCATTTCGACATAAACAGTTTCAAATTCCATCAGACTTTCGTACTGATATGAAAATCCTCCTGTAGCTACAGATGCCAGCGCCAAATTCATTGCCATAAACCAGCTCATACCTGCTACCTTTAAGGCTACTGTTGTAATAATAGTAAAAAATATATAAACAGTAAAAATAACGAAAGCCGATTCCTTGATTTTCGGAAGTGTACGTTCTGCAGCCGGACCGGGAATTTCAGCGTTAAATAAATAATTAGCGCCGCTGCCTACCTGAGGCATAATCGTAATAAATAACATAATAACACCGATACCGCCAGTCCAATGCGTCATACTGCGCCATACCAGCAGGCTGTCAGGAAAGTTGCTCAACGATGATAAAGTAGTTACACCAGTAGTCGTAAATCCTGAAGTGCTTTCAAAAATTGCACCTACAGGGCTGACAAGTCCAGACAGATAATAAGGAATAGCCCCTAAAAAACAGACCAGCAGCCAGCCGCAGCCCACTGTTGCCAAAGCCTCGCGCAAATTAAGATGAGCACGTTTGTTCTTTTCACCATTACCTATCAGCGCACCACCAATAAATGCACAGATCATAAAAGAAAAGATAAAGCCCAGGAACATGTATTCCCCTAACAACAGAGCCGTTATCATCGGCACGACCATTGCTACGGCACAGGCGATGCTCAGCTTACCCAGCAGATACATCACAAGCCTGATATTCATTGATTATCCTCTACTTTCAAAAAACGGCATAACGCGTTTTACAAATTCACTCTTGACGAAAATAATAATTCTATCTCCGGCATATAATACCGTATTACCATTAGGAACTACGGCTTCATTATCGTGAACTACTGCACAGACCAGACAAGCCCGCGGCAGCTTGATATCCTTCAAACTTTTACCTATGACCTCACAGTCATCAGGTAGAATAATTTCCAACGCTTCTGCTTTTGCACCTTCCAGCAGTGAAACAGAAACAATACCGCCTTTGCGCACAAAACGCAGCACTTCGCCGGAACTCAGCAAACGTGACGAAAGTACGATATCGACACCGACCTTCTCCATCAGCTCCACATATTCGTTACGGGCAACACGGACGATAGTTTTTTTTGCGCCCAGGTGCTTTGCCATCAGTGCCAACAGTAAATTCAGCTTATCATCTTCAGTAATGCAGATAACGACATCAGCCTCGGCAATGCCTTCTTCTGTCAATAAATCAATATCTGTGCCATCACCACACAAAACAATACCATTTTCCAGCTTTTGCGCAATCAGCTGACAGCGGTCTTTATTCTTCTCAATAACTTTAACGAACAGCCCCTGCTCTTCCAGCATAGGAGCCAAAAATCTGCCGGTGCGTCCAGCACCTATGATCATAACCCGTTCTATTTTTTCATAAGTATTAACGAAAGTTTCCTCAAATTCCTTAATAGCACTTTGCTGTCCAACAAAATAAACATTATCACCAGGCTCCAGCATATCATCGCCATGAGGAATAATCATCTTATGCCGGCGAAACAGCATAGCAATCAGTATCTGCTTGGGAATTTCCAAATCTTTCAGAGGTACACCTACATACGGAGAAGCGTCGCTCATCCGCGCCTCAAACATCCTTACCTTGCCCTCGGCAAAATCATCTACATCCAAAGCAGAAGGAGTCATTAAAATATGATTTATTTCAGTAGCAGTAATGCGTTCCGGATTTAAGATCAAATCAATATTCATTCCTTGATTAAGTAAATCCTTCGCAGTCAAAGCATACTCCGTATTTCTGATACGGGCAACGGTGTGCTTGACGCCATAGTTTTTAGCCATCATACAGGTAACCATATTGACTTCATCACTATCCGTAGATGCGATCAGCACATCGGCGTCTCTGATATCCGGATCGTCCAATGTATTAGGACTGCATCCATTGCCGCCAATAGTCAATACATCCAAGGAATTTTTTACTACCTCGCGACGTTTTTCATCGATTTCAACGACTACCACATCATACTGATCTTCGGCCAGTAACTGAGCAATACTGTACCCCAGTTTGCCAGCTCCGACTATTACTATACGCATATAAATTCACCCTTATTTCCGACATTCATATAACTAGAGCAATTATATCATAAGTTTGTCAAAAAAACACCTAAATTACCTATACATACCAGTGCTGAAAGTCTTAGACACAAAGAAATCCCTGAATTCAGCAATAGAATTCAGGGATCTTCCATTTATTATATTCCACTATCTGCTTATTATTTTGCACTAAAGCTTGTCATAATATTTTGATAGGCTGGAATGTATTTTCCAAGTAAAGCAGCCAGCCCTTCCATATCGTTACGCCAATCGCGATGTAACTCACAGGCGACGCTAAAGAAGTTTACCAGCTGTACGCCCGCAGCTTCCATACGTCTCCACGCAGCATCACGTACTTCTGCATTAAAGGTACCGGAAGCGTCTGTTACTACAAAAACTTCATAACCTGCTTCAACAGCTGATAAAGCTGCAAAGGCCACACAGACATCAGTTACGATACCCGCTATAATCAATTGTTTTTTACCAGTCTTTTTGACTGCCGCAACAAACTCTTCATTGTCCCAGGCATTAATCTGTCCCGGACGTCTGATAAGTGGAGCTTCAGGAAACATTTCTATAATTTCAGGAAGTAATGGACCATTAGGGCCATTATCAAAACTAGTAGTGAGAATAGTAGGAAGATTAAAGAATTTAGCACTGTCCGCAAGCGCTAAAACATTATTCTTAAATTGAATCGGTTCAAAATCCCGAACCAGATTAAACAATCCGGTCTGATGATCAATGAGCAAAACAGCAGCATCATTTTTATCTAATCTTTTGTATTTAAATGACATATAAATCACTCCTTAACGGTCTTATTAATATTTTTATTTCTTTCAAAGATCTTTTACTACAGCGAAGGGATCCTCTTGCTAAGATTAAGATAACATATCCTGATAAAATGTACAAACGACCATAGTTAAATTAATATGTCATTTAAGAACTTATCGATAACAATAAGTTTTTAAAGTATAAGTAAGGGTTAAACAATAAAGTTTCTCCATAAAAATAAATATTCCGTTTATTCAATTTCAGTATTTATAACAAAAAAAATAACCATACCGTATGGTATGGTTATTTTTTAACCGGCAGCTTTCTATCCTCCCAGGCCGCTTCCAGCCAAGTACTTTCGACGTT
>OLNU01000095.1_pt1 | contig 93674 bp, 89 predicted proteins | sample 1672241 | NCBI WGS metagenome assembly OLNU01 (sample SAMEA3136663, study PRJEB25190) | human gut metagenome | biome: human gut; feature: human-associated habitat; material: faeces | place: Austria | collected 2013 | reverse complement strand
CGGCAAACGTGATGTGCAGCGGCACACAGGCGGCGGAATATGAAGTAGTGGAAACACTGCTCCCGAAAGTGGTATTCAGGACGATCTGAGAACTGCTTTGAAAAGATGATAGCGGTTGCAAAGAGAAAAATATTTATTTAAAATAAAGAAAGGAGTTTTATTATGAAAGCAAAAGGAGTACGGCTTCATGCGGCAAATGATTTACGTCTGGAGGAATTTGAACTTCCGGAAATTACGGATGATGAGATTTTAGTAAAGGTGGTTTCAGACAGTATCTGTATGTCTACATACAAATGTGCTATTCTTGGAACCGAACACAAACGTGTGCATGAGGATGTGGCAGAGCATCCGGCAATCATGGGACATGAGTTCGCGGGAGATATCGTAAAGGTAGGAAAGAACCATCAGGACAAGTTCAAACCGGGAATGAAATTTACTCTTCAGCCGGCTCTGAACTATAAGGGAACAATGTGGAGCCCGGGATATTCTTACGAATTCTTCGGAGGAGATGCAACATACTGTATCATTCCGTCTGAGGTAATGGAGCTGGGATGCCTTCTGGAATACAAGGGACGTGCCTACTATGAAGCATCTCTGGCAGAGCCGATGTCCTGCAGTATCGGAGCATTTAATGCTGCTTATCATACGAAGATGGGCGTATATACACACCAGATGGGAATCAAAGAGGGCGGAAAGCTTGCGATTATGGCAGGAGCAGGCCCGATGGGACTTGGTGCACTGACCTATGCGCTGCATCGTGATGTACGCCCTTCCATGGTTGTTGTTACAGATCTGAATCAGGATCGTCTGGATCGTGCAGAAGAGCTGTTCCCTGTTGAGACATATAAGAAGGAAGGTATTGAACTTCATTTTGTAAACACAGGCAAATTGGAAGATCCTGTTGCAGAACTGATCAGAATCTCCGGTGGCACAGGCTACGATGATGTTTTCTGCTATGCACCGGTTGCTGCAGTTGTGAAACAGTCCAGTGACATTCTTGGCAGAGATGGCTGTCTGAACTTTTTTGCAGGACCAACTGACAAGAACTTCAGTGCAACTATGAATTTCTACGATGTTCATTATAATTCAACACATGTTATGGGTACAACAGGCGGTAATACAGCAGATATGATTGAATCCCTTGAACTGACAGCAGCAAAACGCATTAATCCGGCAGTTATGGTCACACATATCGGTGGTCTTGATGCAGCTGCAGAGACAACATTGAATCTTCCGAAGATTCCGGGCGGCAAGAAGCTGATCTATACGCATCTGTCCATGCCTTTAACTGCACTGGATGAATTACGTAAGGCGGCAGAGGAGAGAAATGATGACCGCTATGCAGCACTGGCAGATATTGTGGATGCTCATCAGGGATTATGGTGTCCTGAAGCTGAAGAATTTTTACTTGCAAACTTTATTACAGAAGAATAGAAACCGTCAGAATGCTCTGATTCCGTCAGGATAACAGGATTCTGACGGGGAGGAGCGACGATGGATGCAATGGAAATACGCAGAAATGCGATTGTGGAACTGGTAAATAAGTATGGAACAGTGAGTTTTTCACAGATTAAGGAACAGTTTTCGAATGTGTCTGAGATGACATTGCGTACAGATCTGAAAGCCCTGGATGAGGCAAAGGAAATTGTCAGGATCCATGGCGGAGCTAAGTCTGTACAGCTGGTGATCGGAACGGATGATTATCTCACAAGACGTGCCGTGCGCAATATACAGGCGAAGCAGGAAATTGCGAGAAAAGCTTTGAAGCTTATTCAGCCGGATACGGCGATATTCATGGATTCCGGAAGTACGACAACAGAGTTGGCAAAGATTTTTCCGGATCAGTCCAATCTGATCTATACAACAGGTCTTTCCTGTGCCACTGAGCTGGCGAATCTGACGAAGCCGGTCATTATGCTGCCGGGTGGTCAGCTGAACCGTTATAGTATCAGTGTATATGGCATTTCAGCCATTCGTGAACTGGAACAGGTTAATTTTCATCAGACGTTTCTTGGGGTGACGGGCTATTCGATGAAAGCAGGTTTTACCTGCGGCAACAATGAAGAGGCGATGTTAAAAAGGACAGCAATTGAACAGGCAGAACAGGTGGTGGTTCTGATGGATGCTTCCAAAACTGATATTAAGAGTACCTATACAATTTGTGGACTGGCAGATGTGGATATTATTATATCTGATGGCAATCTGCCGAAGGAATTCCTGTTGGCGTGTGAAACGCACCATATTACTGTTTATTAATCGCTGAGAGAGTGTATATTTCCCATTGCGGCGCCGTATAAGACGTTATGGGGAGGTATATCGTGAAAAATAAAGTACAGCAGTTTGGTAAGTTTTTGTCGGGAATGGTCATGCCGAATATCGGGGCTTTGATCGCGTTTGGTTTCCTGGCAGCATTATTTATTGATACCGGATGGATACCAAATGAAAAGTTAAACAGTATGGTATCACCGATGCTCACCTATTTAATTCCGATTCTGATCGCATCTACCGGTGGTAAGATGGTTGGCGGCGACAGAGGCCGTGTTGTTGGTGCTATTGCTGTTATTGGTGCCATTATGAGTGATACATCCATCACTATGCTGATGGCGGCCATGATCATCGGACCATTGGGTGGTTTCTGTATCAAGAAGTTTGATGAAGCAATGGACGGCCATATGCCGGCGGGTTTTGAGATGCTGATCAACAACTTTTCAGCAGGTATCATCGGTATGCTGCTTGCGATTCTGGGATACACCGTTGTAGGTCCGGTCATGAGCGCAATTCTGGTAGTGCTTGCTACAGGCGTCAATATTCTTGTTGTACATGGTCTGTTGCCGTTGGTTGCTATTTTTATTGAGCCGGCAAAAGTCCTGTTCTTAAATAATGCCATTAATCATGGTATTTTTACACCGTTGGCAACAGCACAGGCGGCGGAGGCCGGCAAGTCGATCATGTACATGCTGGAGCCGAATCCGGGTCCGGGTCTTGGTGTATTACTGGCGTATATGTTCTTCTGTAAAGATATGAAGACCAAGCAGTCTGCACCAGGAGCAATCATCATCCATGTGCTGGGTGGTATCCATGAAATCTATTTTCCGTATATTTTGATGAATCCGCTGGTGATCATTGCACCGATTATTGGCAATATGGTTTCTATCTTCTGGTTTAATATGATGGATTGCGGCCTTGTAGGACCGGCATCTCCGGGTTCCATCATCGCTTATCTGATGATGACACCGGGTTCTGATATATGGAAAGTACTGGTGGGTGTGGGAATTGCGACAGGTGTTTCATTTGCAGTTGCATCACCGATTGTCAAGATGGCAGGCGGAAAGAACAGTCTGGAAGCTGCACAGGCTGAGATGGCAGCCATGAAAGCGGAAGCCAAAGGGCAGATTGTACAGACTGAGATCAAAGATGCGTCTCAGATCAAAAAGATCATCTTTGCGTGTGATGCGGGAATGGGCTCATCTGCCATGGGAGCAACGAAATTCAGAAATCGTCTCAAAGAAGTATGTCCTCAAATTCACGTAAGCAATACTTCAGTGGATAATATTCCATCCGATTGTGATGTTGCCGTTGTTCAGACCACGTTGGCAGAGCGTGCCAGAAAATCCGCACCGCAGGCGCAGCTTGTGACCATCGGTAATTTCCTGGCTGACCCGGCACTGGATGCACTTTATGAACAGTTATGTCATGCCGGCAGTGAGAGTGAAAAAGCAGAAACGGCATCAGATGTTCCTGCCGCAGTAGCGGGAAATGAGACTGAGGCAACAGAAACGGATAAGCCGCAGATTCTTGTTAAGCAGGGAATCCGTCTGAATCAGAAGCCGGTTTCTAAAGAAGAAGCCATTCGGGCAGCAGGGGAACTGTTGGCAGAGCTTGGTTATGTAGATGAAACTTATGTAGATGCCATGCAGGAGCGTGAAAAACTGGTGACAACTTATATGGGTATGGGTGTTGCTATTCCGCATGGTACCAGTCAGGCTAAGGAAACGGTTAAGAAGACAGGTATCGTATTCCTGCAGTATCCTGAAGGTGTGGATTTCGGTGATGAGAAGGCAGAACTTGTATTTGGTATTGCCGGAATCGGTGATGAACATCTGGAACTTTTATCCAAGATCTGTGAGGTTCTGGAAGATGAAGAAGTTCTTGAGAAAATGAAGACAACTTCAGATCTGGAATGGGTAATGGAGCAGCTTTCTTAGGTGTCAGATAACTGAGATCGGGAAGGTAGATGAATATTTATATTTAGAGAAGGAAAAAGCGGCTGTGCGGATGAGGTACAGCCGCTTTTTCAGACAGAAAGAATGTGTCAGGCGCGCGGTTTGTTGAGATTCGTGCTTGACAAATTTTCGTGGTAATTATAATATAGAGAATAGAAAATGTGGCGAGAAAGAGGAGTAGGTACAGGATCTCTTCAGAGAGAGCGGTTTGGCAGCTGGAAGACCGCTTAGAGCAATGTGTATTGAAGGTAGCTTTTGAACAGGATGGCTGAACAGGAACAGGCGGCGAAGAGTTGACGACCGGTTTTAGTAGGCTGTAACGGGTGGCTCCGTTAAAGGCTCTGAAGGCATATGGAAGTGCCATGCATCAGACAGCGGATAGATTGCTGTGCGCATCGAAGCGATGACGGATGTGTGTTATTGGAATATGTGAATAAAGGTGGTACCGCGAGCTCTCGCCCTTTTTGGATGTGAGGGCTCTTTTTTTACGCGAATAATGAGTCAAAGCCCATGCTTGCATGTGGCCTTGCAGTCACTTTACAAAGAAGACAGGAGATTAAAATTATGGAAATGGAAAAAACTTATAATCCTGCGGCCATTGAAGAGAAGATTTATGACCGCTGGCTTCAGAAGAAGTATTTTCATGCAGAGGTAGACAGAAGCAAGAAACCTTTTACGATTGTGATGCCGCCTCCAAATATTACAGGACAGCTTCATATGGGTCATGCCCTTGACAACACGATGCAGGATATCCTGATTCGTTTCAAGAGAATGCAGGGCTATGAAGCATTATGGCAGCCGGGTACAGACCATGCCAGCATTGCAACTGAGGTCAAGATCATCAATAAGATGAAAGAAGAAGGCATCAGCAAAGAAGAACTCGGACGTGAAGGTTTCCTTGAGAAAGCATGGGAATGGAAGGAAGAGTACGGCGGCCGTATTATCAAACAGTTGAAGAAACTGGGCTCTTCCGCTGACTGGGACAGAGAGCGCTTTACAATGGATGAAGGCTGTTCTAAGGCTGTAGAAGAAGTTTTCTGCAAGCTGCATGAGAAAGGCTATATTTACAAAGGTTCCCGAATCATCAACTGGTGTCCTGTCTGCAAGACATCGATTTCCGATGCAGAGGTAGAACATGTAGAACAGGTCGGCCATTTCTGGCATATCAAGTATCCGGTAGCCGGTGAGCCGGGAAGATTTATTGAAATTGCCACAACCCGTCCTGAGACATTACTGGGCGATACAGCGGTTGCTGTTCATCCGGAGGATGAGCGTTATATGGATCTCATCGGCAAGAATGTTATTCTTCCGCTTGTTGGCAGAGAAATCCCTGTTGTAGGCGATTTACATGCGGATAAGGATAAAGGTACAGGTGCTGTTAAGATTACACCAGCCCATGACCCTAATGATTTTGAGGTTGGTAAGAGACATAATCTGCCGGAGATCAATGTGATGAATGATGATGGTACCATCAACAAGCTTGGCGGCAAATATGCAGGCCTTGACCGTTATGAGGCAAGAAAGCAGATTGTCGCAGATCTTGATGCACAGGGCTATCTCTGCGGTATCGAAGATATTACACATGCGGTTGGTACCCATGACAGATGTAAGACAACGGTAGAACCGATGATCAAACCTCAGTGGTTTGTTGCTATGGAAGAAATGGCAAAGCCTGCAATTAATGCAATCAAAACAGGCGAATTGAAATTTGTTCCTGAATCTTACAGCAAGACTTATCTTCACTGGCTTGAGAATATCCGTGACTGGTGTATCTCCAGACAGCTTTGGTGGGGCCACAGAATCCCTGCATACTACTGTGATGAATGCGGTGAGATCGTAGTATCCAAAGGTATGCCTTCTGTATGCCCGAAATGCGGATGCACACATTTCACACAGGATCCTGATACACTGGATACATGGTTCTCATCGGCATTATGGCCATTCTCAACACTTGGCTGGCCGGAAAAGACAGAAGAACTGGATTACTTCTATCCGACAGATGTTCTTGTTACCGGTTATGATATTATTTTCTTCTGGGTTATCCGTATGGTATTTTCAGGTTATGAACAGACAGGTAAGGCACCGTTCCACACTGTACTGATCCATGGTCTTGTCAGAGACTCACAGGGCCGTAAGATGAGTAAATCTCTTGGCAATGGTATCGATCCGCTGGAAGTTATCGACAAATACGGTGCTGATGCCCTGAGACTGACACTGATCACAGGCAACGCACCGGGTAATGATATGCGTTTCTACTGGGAGCGTGTGGAATCCAGCCGTAATTTTGCCAATAAAGTATGGAATGCTTCCAGATTTATGCTCATGAATTTTGAGCAGGCAGCCGAGAAAGGTATTTCCATCGATGGTGTATCACTGGCAGATCTGACACAGGCTGACAAGTGGATTCTTTCCAAGATGAACCGTCTGACGAAGGATGTCACAGAGAACATCGATAAGTATGAATTGGGTATTGCCGTATCCAAGATTTATGATTTCATCTGGGAAGAATTCTGCGACTGGTACATTGAAATGGTGAAGCCAAGACTTTACAATGACGAAGACAAGACAAAGGCAGCAGCTCTCTGGACACTGAAGACAGTCCTGATCAATGCACTGAAGCTGCTTCATCCGTATATGCCGTTCATTACAGAAGAGATTTTCTGCAATGTTCAGAATGAAGAAGAATCCATTATGATCTCAAAGTGGCCTGAATACAAGGATGAATGGAACTTTGAAGAGGATGAGAAAGCCGTTGAGCTGATCAAGGAAGCTGTCCGCGGTATCAGAAATACCCGTACAGGCATGAATGTTCCGCCAAGCAGAAAAGCCAAAGTATTTGTTGTATCTGAATCTGAAGAACTCAGAAATATTTTCGAGAATTCCAAGGCTTTCTTTGCAACACTTGGTTATGCCAATGAAGTTGCAGTTCAGTCTGATAAGACAGGTATCGCTGAAGATGCTGTATCTGTACTGATCCATCAGGCAGCTCTCTACATGCCGTTTGCGGATCTTGTGGACATCGACAAAGAGATTGAACGTCTGACAAAAGAAGAAGATAAGATGAACAAAGAGATCAAGAGAGCACAGGGGATGCTTTCCAATCCGAAGTTTGTCGATAAAGCACCTGCTGATAAGGTGCAGGCAGAAAAAGATAAGTTAGAGAAATATACACAGATGCTGGCGCAGATCCAGGAACGTCTGGCAGCACTGAAATAAGAGTTTACGATTACTTGAATTAAACAATGTTTTATCCCGGATTCCTCCCAGACAAGGCCATCATCGACTTTTGTCAGGGGGGAATCTTGCAGGATGGGAGAGATAAGCATGAATTATGCAGAGGCAGAGGAATATATTAATCAGATTCCTCGTTTTTCAAAAGTGAAATCAGAAGAGAATGTGGATGAGATACTGGCCTTATTTGGTCATCCGGAGAAAAAGTTCGCTTATATCCATGTGGCCGGAACCAATGGAAAAGGATCTGTCTGTGCATTTTTGGACAGTATGCTCCGGATGGCAGGAAAGAAGACGGGGCTCTTTACGTCACCGCATCTGATCACGACAACGGAACGGATGAAGATTAATGGCCAGAATATATCGGAAGAAACGTTTACAGAAATTTTTGAGGAACTGCTCCATGTTGTTAAAGTGCGCGAAAAGGCAGGACATCTGCATCCGACGTATTTTGAATGGCTTTATCTGATGGCAATGCTCTGGTTTGGCAGACAGGGGATTGAGTATGGTATCATTGAAACCGGACTTGGTGGCAGACTGGATGCCACCAATCATATCGCGCAGCCTGTTTTAACCATCATTACATCCATCAGCTATGATCATATGGAAATTCTTGGCTCAACCCTGACGGAAATTGCAGGGGAGAAGGCGGGCATTTTGAAATCAGGCGTGCCGGTCATTTGTGACGGCAGTGAACCGGAAGCGATGGCTGTTATTCGTAAGAGAGCGGCGTTTTTACACTGCCCATTGAAAGTGATTGAACCGGAACAGGTTAAAATTCTCTTAAATCGGGGCAAAAACATTGATTTTTTATTGCAGGATAGGTATGATAATAAGAGTTACAGGATTCATGTGCAGACAGAGGCGGTTTATCAGACCATGAATGGTTCTCTGGCATGGATGGCTGTAAAGGAGCTGCAGAAGCAGGATTCAGAACTGCAGCAGACGGAAGATGGTGTTTTTCTGGAGGGCATGGCGCATATGCACTGGCCGGGAAGACTGGAAGAACTGCTTCCGGGGGTCTATGTGGATGGCGCACACAATGTAGGCGGCATCAGGAAGCTCCGTGAGTCCATTGCGGCTAGTTTTGCGGGCAGACCGGTATGGCTGCTTTTTGCAGTGGCCAGTGACAAGGATTACGGGGAAATGATACGAATTCTCTGCACGATCCCTGAACTGAAGGGCGTGACAGTGACTGAGATTGAGAATTATCGACGGACAGATCTTGAGACAGTTGCATCAATATTTAGAAAGAACTGGCATGGATATGTGGGTCATTCATATAATATAAATGAAGCAATCACCACAAGTGAGCAGCAGGCGGCGAAGTATCCGAATGCGGTACTTATTTGTGCGGGATCGCTGTATCTGGCAGGCAGTGTGATCGAAGCACTGCAGCGGTAGATGGTGCATCGACAGGGAGAGACGATGCAGGAAGGACGGACAGATGATTAATTTTGAAGAAGAATTGAAGAAATTTAAGCCAAGCCTTGAAATTGATCAGGCGGAAGAGGCGATTTACAAGAATGATCTCCGGGATGTAACGGACATCCTGGAGGATATGATGAAGGAAGTTAAAATTGCATCAGGAAACAAGCGCTTTTAGGGGGATAGCAGATGAATTGCATAAAGTGTAATATGCCCCTGGAAAATGTCTATGTATGCCCACATTGCGGTCATGTGGACAAGGTGGCCAAGAAGATCATATATTCATCCAACTGGCATTATAACCAGGGACTGGCCAAGGCAAAGGTACGAGATCTGAGCGGTGCTGTGACATCACTGAGTCAGTCATTGAAATATAACAAACGAAATACAGACGCACGTAATCTTCTGGGGCTGATTTATTATCAGATGGGAGAGATTGTGGCAGCTCTCAGTGAATGGGTCATCAGTGTCCATTTTCAGGAGCGCAACAATATTGCGGCGGACTATATTCAGGCCATTCAGAACAATCCGGCCAAGTTAAAGGCTGCCAATAAGGTGATCCAGAAGTATAATCTGGCGCTGAGCTATATGCAGGAGAATAATGCGGATCTGGCGATCATTGAGCTGAAACGTGTGGTGAATATGAGTCCTACATATATCCGGGCCTATCAGCTGCTGGGGCTGCTTTATATGCAGAGAAAGCAGTATGCGGCGGCCAGAAAGGTACTGATGCGTGCAGTCAAGGTTGACAGAAATAATATGACCACACTGCGGTATCTGAAGGAGGTTAACCGCCTTCATGGCAAACCTGAGAAAAATCAGCATGGACGTAAGGAAGAATTTATGCAGATCAATGACCCGAATCCTATCGTTATAGAGGAAGGGTCAGGTCAGAATTATGCAGATTACAACACAGGATTTTTGTCTTTTATCAACATTTTGATCGGTATTGTTATCGGTGCGGCCGTTATCTGGCTGTTGATCGTGCCTTCAATCACCAAAACCAAGGCATCTGAATACAATCAGGCAGTTGTGGAATACAGTGCCCAGATTTCCGAGCGCAATAAGAATATTGACGATCTGCAGAATCAGATTACCGATCTGAAGAGCCAGTTAGCTCAGTATGAGACAACTGCCAGCAATACAGTGGATGATGCCGGTGCCAGTGAGCAGAAACTGATAGAAGCTGCCAGCAATTATCTGCAGCAGAATCTTCAGGATGCAGGTATGCTGATCGCTGAAATCGAACCTGCAGCCATTACGAATGCCCAGGAGAAGAAGATTTATAATATTATCAAGGAAGCAACAAAGAGTTCTGTGACGGAAACGCTGTATGCGAACGGCAAGGACAGTTTTGATAAGAAAGACTATGTCGGAGCTATCGATGGTATGACCAAAGTCCTGCGGATGGACGACAGCTATTCCTATGCTGTGTTCTACATGGGACGAAGCTATCAGCTGCTGGGCGATACCGGTAATGCAGCCGGCTATTATAAACGTTTGATTCAGTCTTATCCAAACTCAGATCTGATCGATGATGCAAGAAAATATCTGAACCAGTTGGGCGACACATCAAGCATCGATGCCGTTGACATCAGCAGTTCAGATACATCTGATACTACCGACAGCAGCGATAATAGCAGTGGCAGTAGCGATAATAGCAATGACAGCAGCGATAATGGCAATGACAGCAGCGATAACTCCGGTGACAATACAGGCGATGGTTTGTCAGATAATGGTGACGGCAGCGGAGAATAATTTTCTTGTGATTGAGAATAGGTCTTAGGACTAAATAAATAGTGAAAACACAAAAGAAAAGCATGACTTTCTAATTGTAGGGAGGACATGCTTTTTCTTATTCATGTGGAAAATGCGGCAAGGCCTATGCTGGTATGAGGTCTTGCTGTTGGTAAAGACTAGTGGCAAATCCCTATACAATTATAAATTGAAACAAGAATACATTTTTGAAAAAATCAATAGTTAGGTACCTTAATAAAAATAAATAACGAAATTGTTTTATGAAGGATAGACACCAACCTCAGATGGGGAGGAGATTTTTATGGAATATCGTATTGTCCGCAGCATTTTGTTTGTGGTGCCCGGCCGGGAAATTGATCATTTTCAGGCGGAAACAATTATCAGGTACACGGAAGGGCTGCTCAGGCAGCAGTGCTTCCGGCTGTTGGTTTTTGATCTGGCGGATACAGTCTTTATGGATAGTGCCGGTGTAGGCATGATGATCGGACTTTATCGGGAAATCAGGGCATGGGGCGGTGCTGTTTATATCATTCGCATGCAGAGCGGGGTTCGGAGGATTTACCGGATGGCCGGGCTGCATAAAATTATTCCGTGTTATGAAGATGAAGCGCAGTTTTTGGCAGCAGTGGAAGGAGGCGGAGCCGGGGATGAGAGATAAAATGCGTCTGACAATGAATGCCATTGCGGAAAATGAGTATTTTGCACGGGTGACGGTGGCTGCTTTTTCAGCAAAAATGGATCCGACGATGGAAGAATTGTCAGATATTAAGACAGCCGTTTCGGAAGCCGTCACGAATGCAGTCGTACACGGTTATGACGGTAAAGGCGGAAGCGTAGAGATCAGAGCGGAAATTCAGGATGAATGGCTGGAAGTTGAAATTGAGGACGAGGGAATCGGGATGGATGATGTGGAACTGGCCATGGAGCCTTTATACACATCGCGTCCGGAAACAAATCATGCCGGCATGGGCTTTACATTTATGGAGGCGTTTATGGATGAGCTGGAAGTGACCTCGACATCGGGACAGGGGACAAAGGTGAAAATGAGGAAGAAGATTGAAAGGCCTGCAGTTCTTCGCAGCAAAAAGAGGTCCGTCAGGTGACAGATGTCCGTGAGCAGCTTCAAAGGGCACAGGCAGGGGACAAGGAGGCCAGAAATTATCTGGTACAGGAGAACATCGGGCTTGTAAAACATATTGTCAGCCGATATACGGCCAGAGGAGTGGAGAAAGAAGATTTATTTCAGATAGGGATGATCGGGCTTCTGAAGGCCATTGACTATTTTGACCTGAGTTATGATGTGCGTTTTTCGACTTATGCTGTACCGATGATTGCCGGCGAAATTCGTCGTTTTATGAGGGATAATGGTGCCATTAAGGTCAGTCGATCGATTAAAGATAATCGGGCGGCAGTGAATCGTAGTAGAGAACAGTTGCTGGAAAAGCTGGGAAGGGAACCGACCCTCAGCGAAATCGTGAAGGATGTTGGTATGTCTATGGAAGATGTATTGCTGGCGGTCAATTCAGGGCAGGAGGTGGCGTCGCTGCAGCAGACAATCTATGACGGTGATGGCAGTAGTATCCGATTGATGGACAAACTGTCTGCCCGAAGCGGAGAGGGAGATGCGGCTCTGGATCGGATGATGCTGGCGGATTCATTGTCTGCACTGGATCAGAGGGAGAGAGAAATTATTGTTCTCAGATTTTATTATGATCAGACGCAGTCACAGATTGCAAAAAGGATGGGGGTATCTCAGGTACAGGTATCCAGGCTGGAGAAGCGGATACTCAGAAAAATGAAGATGTATATTTGCTGATGCATAGTGCTGTTTGTTTTTGAGATACTATCGGATGTGGAATCTATTAAAGGGGTAGGGTGAAGAAACAGGTATCGGAGAAATGTTGAAAAGCAGAGTCGAAAACAGAAGACGAGACAATGAAAACAGGAGATGAGACAATGAAAGCAGAATCAACAACAGGAGATGAGACAGCAAAGACTCAGAAACAGGTTGTAATCTACTTGCTGGCGGATGATTATATTGAAGTTGAGGTGCAGCCGTTGACTATGGGAGATCTATGTGAAATTGTGGGAACGGACAGGAAGGTGGCGGATTTTGCCAAACAGATGCCGGTGACAGGCCTGCAGCCTCAAGAGACGGGGCGGAGTGTCATCTCTGTTTTAATGTTGGTGGAAGCAATTACAGTGCAGGTCCGGAAGCAATTTGCAGGTATCCAGTGCCAGTGTGTGCTGCTGGGAGCGGAACAGTTGATTGTTGAATGGGGAGGCAAAAAGACGGCACCGTGGTGGGTGACGATTTTGAAGACGGTATGCGTGAGTCTGATCATTCTGACGGGTTCGGCTTTTACCATCATGACTTATGATCAGGATGTGGATGTGGCGGGGGTGTTTGGTCGGATTTATCAGCTGTTTGTGGGCCATGTGCCGACACAGCCCGGGATTCTTGAGGTTGCTTATGCTTTTGGTGTGGCTGCAGGTATTCTGCTGTTTTTTAATCCTTTTGTTTCGGCGGCAAAGAGAAAGGCACCCTCTCCTGTTGAGATTGAAATGGAGAAATATGAATCAGATATCAGGGATACGATTGTCAAAATTGATAATCGGTTAAACAAAAGATAAGATTATATGAAAGATTTCGTTTCAATAAGCAGAAACTGAGAAACGAAGGGAAACAGGCTGTTTGACAGCCGTTGACAGGGAAAAAGGGTTAAGTTATAATGAAAGGTACTGTAAATAGAAAGAAAGGCGATTAGCAATGAATTTCAAAGAAAGAGATTTTATACCGATGCTGTTTGGCGGGGACATCAATACATACAGTGTTGCCCGTGCATTTTATGAACGTTATAAAGTGAAGTCCTATACATTTGGTAAGTTTGCCACAGGTCCGAGTTACCAGAGCAGAATTATTGAATATACACCAAACCCGAAGATTGACACAGATGAAGTTTTTATGAAGACAGTGAAGAGCTTCTGCTCCAAGCATGCAGACAAGACCGTTGTTCTGGTGGGCTGCGGTGACAGCTATGTGGCATTGATCAGCAAGCATAAGAATGAACTGCCGAAGAATACCATTGCACCATATATTGATTTTGATTTGATGAACAGTCTCCAGCAGAAAGAGACATTCTATAAACTTTGTGAGAAACATGGCGTGGATTATCCGGGAACCATTATCCACAACAAAGAGATGGGACATGATTTTGAGATGAATTTCCCATTCCCTGTGATCTTGAAGCCATCCGACAGCATTCAGTACTGGGAGCATCCTTTTGATACACAGAAGAAGGTGTACACGATTAAAGATAAGAAGGAACTGGATCAGGTGCTGGATGACATTTACGGGGCCGGTTATACAGGCAAACTGATCATTCAGGATATGATTCCGGGTAATGATGAGTATATGCGTGTGCTGACATCCTATTCGGATCACAACGGCAAGGTGAAAATGATGTGCCTTGGTCATGTGCTTCTTGAAGAGCATACACCGCACGGATTGGGCAATCATGCAGTCATTATCACAGAGCCGAATAAGGAACTGATGATGCGTGTCAAAGATTTGCTCGAAGAACTGCATTATGTGGGATTTTCCAATTTCGATATCAAATACGACAGAAGAGACGGCAAGTTCAAGTTCTTTGAGATCAATACAAGACAGGGCCGAAGCAATTATTATGTGACCGGTTCCGGATTTAATGTGGCAGAATATATTGTGGAAGACTTTGTTTACGGCAAGGAACTGCCGCTGCGTTACGCCAAAGAAGAGCATCTCTGGATGGTTGTTCCAAAAGCCGTTGCCTTTAAGTATGTCAAGGATCCTGCTCTGAAGGCAAAGATGAAAAAGCTGATCAAAGAGAAGAAAGTCGTGAATCCAAGCTTTCTGAAGGGAGATCTCGGTATGCCGAGACTGGCCCGTATGATCAAAACCCATCTGAGTCATTTTGAAAAGTATAAGAAGTACTATAGCTAGTACATCGTTTTCGAAATAACTATACCATTCACTTGCACAGATGTTTGAATTTGAACCTATACGTATGCAGTTAATTGCAAGGAGGAAATACGTATGAAAAATTATACATTAAAAGAATATGCAGATTTGCTGTCTTCTGTCGATATGCTGGCAGAGGCGGAAATGATGGGAAGGGATGAGACGGTCATTACATATCTGACGTATGATTCAAGGGCAGTGACACCGGGAACCCTTTTCATCTGCAAAGGTGCAGCCTTTAAAGAACAGTATCTGGAAAATGCGATCCGGGCAGGTGCTGTGGCTTATGTTTCTGAAGTACAATATGAAACAGAGACCAAGGTGCCGTGTCTGATTGTGAAGGATATCCGTAAAGCCATGCCGCCGCTGGCTGAGATGTATTTCAACAAAGCATGGCAGGAATTGACGGTCATCGGTTTTGGCGGTACAAAGGGAAAATCCACATCTGCTTATTATATGAAAGCCATTGTGGATGATTATATGGCAGCCACAGGGGGCAAAGAAAGTGCTGTTTTATCATCCATCGACATATACGATGGTGTGATTCGACAGGAATCCCATATTACAACACCGGAATCGGTGGAATTACATGAGCATATGCGCCATGCAGTAGACAGCGGTATTACTTATCTGGAGATGGAAGTTTCCAGTCAGGCGTTAAAGTATGACCGTGTGAATAATATGCAGTTTGATGTGGCGGTTTATCTGAATATTTCAGAGGACCATATCAGTCCGATCGAGCATAAGGATTTTGAAGATTATATTTCATCTAAGATGAAGATGTTTGCGCTGGCTAAACAGGCAGTTGTCAATCTGGATGCGGATTTTGTGGAGCGTGCCTTAAAGGCTGCAGAGGATGCCGGCAGCTTCAAGACATTCAGTCTGAAGGATCCGTCTGCGGATTTTTATGGCTACAATATTCACAAAGAAGATGGAGAAATCATTTTCTCTGTGAAATGCGATAAGTTTGATGAGACATTTTCACTGACCATGCCGGGCTTATTCAATGTGGAGAATGCCGTTGCCGTTGTGGCTGCAGCGACACTGCTGAACATTCCTCTTGAATACATCAAGTCCGGTCTTCACAGGGCAAGATCCAGTGGCCGTATGGAACTGTATACAAGTGCCGACAAGCGCGTGACAGCGGTTGTGGACTATGCCCACAATAAACTGAGCTTTGAGAAGTTATTCGGTTCCACAAGAGAAGAATATCCGGATCATGATATCGTGGCTATTTTCGGATGCCCGGGTTATAAGGCCTATATCCGCCGTAAGGACCTTGGTCTCATTGCCGGAGAATATTCCAAGAAGGTTTATCTCGTGGCTGAGGATCCCGGCAAGGAGCCTGTACAGCAGATTTCAGAGGACATTGCCCAGTATGTGGCTCAGAAGAATTGTCCGTATGAGATTATCGAAGACAGAGGTGTGGCTATCCACAAAGCCATTATGGAGTGCAAGCGGCCTACCGTTCTTCTGATTACCGGCAAGGGCAATGAGACGCGACAGAAATACGGCACGATCTATGCGGATTGCCGTACAGATGTGGAATATGTCAAGGAATATCTGGAAGAATATAACCATTCACCTTCCCATGTACTGGAAAATCAGAATTTAGACTAGTTTTTTGCGAAAAACATGATAAAATATGTAAGAGGTCAGTATGCATTCATAATGAATAAACATACACCGAGAAGCAACGATAATTTTAAGGAGGATAAGTAAAATGAAAATGAGAAAAGTATTAAGTGCTCTTCTGGTTGCAGCATGTACCCTTTCACTGGCAGCATGCGGCAGTTCCAGCAGCAAGAATGAAACAACAGGCGCATCAGGAGAAACTGCAGCAGGCAGTGCCAACACAGCAAAGGTTATCGATGTGGACCTGACAAGTGAAGAATATGCATTTGGTGTGGATAAAACACAGCCTGAACTGCTTGAACAGACCAACACATTTATCCAGAAGATCAAAGATGACGGTACACTGGATGCCATCTGTGCAAAATATTTCGGTGATGGTGAACCTGAAGCTGTTGAATCAGCAGAACTTGACAGTTCCAAAGACCAGTTGGTTGTAGCTACAAATGCAGCTTTCGAGCCTTTTGAATACACAAAGGGTGACCAGTACTATGGTATTGATATGGAAATCGCCAAACTTCTTGCAGATGAACTTGGCAAAGAGCTTGTTATCCAGAACATGGATTTCGACGCTGTATGCTTATCTGTCAGCCAGCAGAAATGTGATATTGCTATGGCAGGTCTGACAATCAACGAAGAAAGACAGGAATATGTAACTTTCACAGATTCTTATTATCAGGCATCCCAGAGACTGATTGTGCCAAGTGCAGATACAACATTTGACGAATGCAAGACAGCTGATGAAGTTGCAGCTAAACTTGGTGAATTAAGCAGCTCTGACAAGATTGGTGTTCAGGCCGGTACAACAGGTCAGTATTACGTTGAAGGCAGCGATGATTGGGGCTTCCCGGGTCTTCCTGCTGAATGTGTAACTTATAAGAGCGGTTCCCTGGCTGTTCAGGATATGTTAAATGGCAACATCAAGTATGTCATCATTGATGCTGCTCCTGCTGCAGCAATTACAGCATCTATCAACGCAATGCAGTAATCTTTTATAACAGATGGGCCTACAACCCATCTGTTATGCTGTACGAGCCTGAAAGGATAAAGAAGAGTCATTATGGGAAATTTTGATCAGAAAGTTAACAAGTTTATAGAGATATTCTGGGAGCAGAATGGCTACAACAAGGTGATTCAGGGTCTGCAGAACACCCTGATGATTGCCATTGCCGGTCTGATCATCGGTATTATTATCGGTACGATCATTGCCACTGTCCGTGTACTCCCAAAATATAAAACATTGCCGAAGGTGCTGAATGCGATCTGCAGCTTTTATGTTGCATTATTCCGCGGTACGCCTATGGTTGTTCAGCTCCTTGTCTTCTACTATGTTCTTTTACCGATTATCGGTTTGAAGATTACAGGTGTTCAGGTGGCGATGATGGTCTTTGGTTTGAACAGCGGCGCCTACATATCTGAGATTATGCGAAGTGGTATTCAGTCTGTAGACCCGGGACAGATGGAAGCCGGACGTGCAGTGGGTTTAAGTTTTGGTACAAGTATGATCAAAATTGTTATCCCACAGGCAGTCAAAAATATTCTCCCGACACTGGGCAATGAATTCATTTCCCTGATCAAGGAGACATCTGTTGTCAGTTTTGTCGGTGCGGCCGACCTTTATGTAGCATTTAACTATATCGGCAGCAACAGCTATGAATTTATGGTTCCATATCTTGTCATGGCATTGATTTATATCGTTCTTGTGCTGATTATTTCATTATTAATCAAATTGATGGAAAGGAGCCTGAAGAAGAGTGATAGACGTAATTAATCTTAAGAAAAGCTTTGGCAGTGTCGAAGTTTTAAAGGGCATCAACATGACCATCAATAAAGGCGATATTGTGGCGATCATCGGACCATCAGGTTCCGGTAAGAGTACATTTCTCCGTTGCCTGAACTGTATGGAAGACCCGACATCGGGACAGATCATCTTCAACGGAGTGGATATTGCAGATATGAAGGTCGATATCAATATCCATCGAAGAAAGATGGGCATGGTATTCCAGCATTTTAATCTTTTCAACAACAAAACCGTTCTTGAGAATATTATGCTGGCACCTGTTTATACCCGTTGTCAGGAACTGAAGAAAGCCAAACGTCATAATCGTCTGGCGGCATTTGGCAAGAAAGAACAGATTCCTGTGACAACCACCAAGGAGCAGATTAAGAAAGAAGCCAGAGAACAGGCCATGAATCTGCTGAAACGTATCGGGCTGGAAGATAAGGCGAATGTCTATCCTTCAACACTGTCCGGTGGTCAGAAACAGCGAATCGCCATTGTCCGTGCCCTGGCCATGAATCCGGATGTGATTCTTTTCGACGAGCCGACATCTGCCCTGGACCCTGAAATGGTCGGAGAAGTTCTGGAGCTGATGAAACAGCTGGCAGAGGAAGGCATGACCATGGTGGTTGTTACCCATGAGATGGGATTTGCCAGAGAAGTGGCTTCCAGAGTCGTCTTCATCGATGAAGGTGTTATCAAGGAAGAAGCAGAACCGAAGGAATTCTTCGCCAATCCGAAGGATGCGAGACTGAAGGAATTTCTGTCGAAGGTGCTGTAAAACTGAATTTGAAGTGATATAAGACAGGCCGTCCGGTCAGCGAAGTGCTGACTGGGCGGTTTTTTGACGTTCCGGGAATACCTCCGCTGATGCCATATGATATATTAAATACAACAAAGCAAATATATTTTTAGAAAGCGGAGGAGAAAAATGTTCTGGATTTTAGTAATTGGTATCGTTATTGTTTATTGTGTATTAAAAGGGGAAGATAATTCCGGCAGCAGTTCTAATAAGCGTTCAAGCACCACAACTTCAAAAGCTCAAGCAGCTAAAACATTAAATGTACCGTATCCGTATAGCACGATTAAAAGAATGGAAGTACCGGTATACATCTGGGAGAACGGAATCAACAACAAAATTGCGACGGATATTTTGACAAAGAAAATCATATATGATGAAGGAAATCATCTGCTTGTATTACATTGTGGTTTTGGTTTTGAAAACAGAAATAATTTTGAAATGCATTGGGAGAATGCGGTGTTCTATGATGCTAATGGAAGAATGGTTGATGTGCAGCATAAAGGGTGCAGAGGAATTGTGCCAAAGTATGATGAGTTCGGTGAACATCCGGAGACAATAGTAGAGTATGAGTTAGATTAGTTCTGAGAGGAGAGTGTGAAAATTCGCCTCTTTTTAGGTTTGCGCGGATAATGAGCAAAGCTCATAGTGAGAAAATAAGGCTTTCCAGGAATACTCCCACGTATGCAATATGATATATTAGAGACAACAAAGCTATTACAGATACGTGTTTAGAAAAAGGAGAATATATCATGACAAAAGCAGATGAGATGAGAAAGATGGCAGCACAGAATAAAAAAACAAAAACTGAGAAAGTCGATGATTATGAAGAAACATTAAATAAAACATATGCTAAGTTTATATGTACAGTAGAAGACTCAGCAAATAAAGGAATTTCTAAAGGATATGCAGCGGAAATTCCAAGGATGCTGGTTCCGGGGAAGTATACTTTTGAATGGAAAAACAAGGGACTTTTCACAGATTATTATGTTGCGAAAATGACTTCTTTAGGTGAACGTTTTTTGAAAGATTTTAAGGCAAAAGCGGAAAAGGATGGTTTTCAAATTGAATATAAATTAATGTATTCAGGTGTGGAACATACATTTGGTGAAAAAATTTTTAAGAAGAAAAATTCAGCGGGTTATGTGTATACGCCTACAGTTCAGGTGTTCTATAGATTATAAAAGGAAAAGGTGAATAAAAATGTTCTGGATTTTATTGATTGGCATCATTATTGTTTCTTGTGTATTAAAATAGGAAGATAGTTCCGGCAGCAGTTCTGACAAGCATTCAAGCACCGTAACTTCAAAAACTAGAGCAACTAAAACATTAAATGTACCGTATCCGTATAGCGCGATTAAAAGAATGGAAGTACCGGTATACATCTGGGAGACCGGAATCAAAAACAAAATTCCTACTGAATTGGAAAAAAGGAAATTAGATATGTTGAGGGACATCATCTGCTTATATTACATAGTTCTTATCATTCCTTTCGCTTCGCTCAAGGCACAAACAAGTTATGAAAAATGTTGTGTCCCTCCTCTCTTTGATTTATAATTCTTGTATATTCATCAAGGTATGGGAAAATTGCAGTAAAAAATTCTGATGGTATAGTGAAAAGAAAGTGAAAATGTATCAGGCGGCCAAAAAGTATTTTGAGGCATTAAAATCGGCATCATCAGATAAGGATTTAGAGGTATTGAAAGAAAAGTTAGATGTATTGCAGGGAATATAATCAGAGCAGTACATAACGGAGATTTTTTTACATATATTGGGAGGCGGCGCAGTGGCAAGACAAAAATGGAATCTGAATACAATTTATATATCAGAACGGCTGAAGGCGTGTCTGCGTCCGGTTGCCTGTTGTGCGCTGACAACGGTGGTGGCTCCTATGGGATACGGAAAGACAACAGCCATCAACTGGTTTTTGGATGAACAGGGAAAAATGGATGCACTGTGTCTGATCCGTATCAGTGTGTATTCGGACAACCTGGCTATTTTCTGGAAAAGTGTACAGGTGGCTTTTAAACGGTCGGGTTTTGATTTTCTGGAGGATTATGCCTGTCCGGAGGATGTTGCAGGAGCAGGATTGCTGATAGAGGATATGTGTCATGAATTGTCGAAAACGGGCAGTTGTTACATTTTTATTGATGATTTTCATCTGTTGACGGATAGCCGTGCATCTGCTTTTTTGTGTATGCTTGCCAGGCGATTGTCGGGAAATGTCCATTTGATTGTTGCAGGGAGAAATCAATTTCTTTCGTCGGCAGATATTTTGTGTCTGGGCGGCAAAGTTTACCAGATTGGTGTAGAACAGCTGCGACTGAATCGTAAAGAGCTTGCGGTTTATGTGAAGCGCTGTGGAATAAAACTGTCTGAGAAACAGACAGAAACACTTTTTTATTCCAGTGAGGGATGGTTCTCAGCAGTTTATCTGAATTTGCAGATATTTTTGGAGCGAGGCGTGCTGCCGGATGGGGCTTCGGATATTTATGCGGCATTTACCAGGGCGATGATTGAACCGCTTTCTGCAAAGCAACGGGAATTTCTGGCTGTTATGGGGATTGCGGACGAGTTTTCGGCAGAAATGGCCGTTTTTGTTACAGAAGATGAGGAAGTAAGAGCCATGCTGAATATTCTGACTGAGCAGAATGCTTTTGTGAAATGCCTGGCAGATGGTGTGACTTTCAGATTTCATCATATGATGAAAGAATGTGCCAATCGGGTTTTTGCGGCGTTGGATGAAGAAAAACAGGCATTTTACCTGAATCGTTTTGGTCTGTGGTATGAGCAGCACAGTCAGTATCTGCATGCCATGGATGTCTATCGAAGAAGTAAAAATTATGATGCATTTCTTCGTGTTGTTAAAAATGATGCGGGAATTCTGCTCGCTTCACTGAATGCGCAGGAGGTTATGAATGTGTTGGCTGAATGTCCTGTTTCCATTTTGAAAGCACATCCATTGGCGATTCTGGTGCTGATGCGCAGCATGTTTAACTGGCGTCTGATTCCGAAGATGATGGAATTGAAAGTGCTTTTGATGGAAGTGGTGGAGGAAAATGCAGCGCTCTCTGATGAGGAACGTGGCAATCTGTTGGGGGAATGCGATTTAATTATGAGTTTCCTTTGCTATAATGATATCGGAGCTATGAGTCAGCTGCATCGAAGAGCCAGCAGCCAGATGTCCAGACCGGCCATCAGTATTCAGAACAACGGCGGCTGGACCTTTGGATCGCCTTCTGTGCTGATGATGTTTTACCGCGGTCCGGGACAGTTGGAAAGTGAGCTTGCCCAGATGGATGAATGTATGCCGCATTATTACAAGATTACCTGTGGTCACGGACAGGGGGCAGAAAAGATTATGCGGGCGGAGGCAGCTTTTGTACAGGGAAGATTTGTGGATGCACAGATTGAGCTGGAACGGGCTTATGCACAGATTGAAGGAAATGGCCAGGAAAATATGACGCTTTGCTGTGATTTTCTGGCATGGCGACTGGCTCTGGCTGAGGAAATGAAGCCGCATTGTAGTCTGGAGAGGCGGCGCACCGAATTACTGCGCCATCATAATGTTGCCTGGCTTAATATATGGAGTGGCATCAGTGCCTATTATTATGCGCTGTTGGGTGAGTCTGAGAAGATTCCTCCGATATTTGGTGAACACAGGCTTTCGGATATCAATATGCTTGCCCCGGGAAGACCAATGATGCTGCTGATTGAAAATCAGGTTTATCTGGCACAGGAAAATTATGCAAAGGTGATTGGTCGCAGCGATGGACAGCTTTCTGTCTGCGAAGGCATGCATTATAGGCTGGTGGCGCTGCACATCCGTATTCAGACAGCGGCTGCTTATGAAGCCATGGGAAAATGGCAGGAGGCGGAGCAGATGCTGACGCAGGCCATTCTGGAGGCGGAGACGGATTATCTGATGCTTCCGTTTGTGGAGAATTATCGTTATTTGAAAAAACTTTTACTGCGCTGTCAGAAACAGGAAAGCCTGTTTGTCAGGTATCTGATACAGATGGGTGAAATGTATGAGATGCGGCGGGAATGTCTAAGGAAAGAGGCACATCGCCCGGAGGTACTGGCTGTATTGACAGATAAAGAATATGAAATGGTGCTGCTCATTAATCAGCATCAAACGAACCGGGAAATCGCGGAGAAAATGTTCCTTTCAGAAGGAAGTGTCAAACAATATGTCAAACAGATTTATTCAAAACTTCAGATTGAAGGGGATACCAGAACAAAGAGAAAGCAGCTGTTACAGCTGTTGGAAGAGAATTCCTAACTATTGGTGAATAGCCATTGCAAAAAATCCATTGTACAATGTCGGTACAGTGGATTTTTCTTTTTCTACAAAGTGGAGGTGCGTTATATGTCATATGTAATTATTGGGCTGATTATTGTTGCTTGTATTATTCATTCAGTTTTGAAGAAATCAAAAGAGACTGCTGATCAGGCAGTAAATGATGCGATTGTGCCGGGAGTGATGAATACACTTTTTGATGATGTGCAGATGCATCCGGAAGGGCATTTACTGGATGTTAAGGGATCGAATATTCCGCTGCAAACATATAGCTATCTTAACAGCAGCGGCAATATTTGTTTTCGTTATCAGGGACATCCGACAGAGTTGTGCAGTATTACTTTAACAGATGTGAATGACTATATTGATGAGAACAACGATATGCGGCAGACAAATGAGCAGGAGATTTACCGGGGACAGTGGATGTGCTGTGAACTTGGGGAGACATTTCCTACCGGTTTTACATTCTGGCCGAGAGGCAAACTGGATAAAATCTTCCGGACAAAAACGATTAAAACCGGGTATGAAGCTTTTGATAAACGGTTTAATCTCAGCTGTGATAATGAGGAGTGGGTGATGTATTTTCTGAATCAGGACAGAATGGCCCGGATTCTTGAACTGACGCAGACGGCCTTTGGAGAATTTGCGGTTTGTCTGCATGGGGATGGAAAGTTGGATCTGGCGGTGCACAGCGGCCATCATTTCTTTGAGGTGGGAAGAGACAGAAATAATCCGGAGGCATTGAAACAGCGCTATACCAGGGAGTTGAAATGGTGCAGGGATATGCTGGATGTCTTTATTTCGACAGATGGAATCCAGTAAGAACGGGATTTTGTCAGCAAATGATAATGCTATAAATTGATAAGGGACGATGGTTTCATTAAGGTAAAATAGCTGAAGCCATCGCCTTTTTTGCTGATAAAGAAAAATGTTCTTTCCGGGAACAGGTGCGTCTTTAGTCTGTGTTATATTAAAGTCACAAAAGAACAACAGAAATAAATTTTGCGGGTGAGCCGCATAAGGATGAATCTAAACGGAGGAGATATATAATGAGTTTTTGTGACGAATTAAGAAAAATTGAATGGGAAAATTCATACAGCAATAAGAAAAAAGAAATCATTCATCGTGAGGTTGAAGGGCTGATTACGGGCATTAAGGTACTTTCCCGTAATGCGGCAAGGGATGGCAAGCGAAATTTAACCGGATATTATGATCAATTTTATTGGGATACAACAGATTACTATATCCAACCGTCTGTCAGTGAAACGGGATTTCAGAGGTATACAATGCTTTCTTTCTTGAAAGGCTATTCACAGTATGAAGCGATGAATATACGACAGGAAATAGTTAAGAGACTTCGCCAGCGACTTGCGGAAATGGGATACAGAAATGTTCAGCTTCGTATTGACGAGGTCGCGCAGAGAGAGAACAAAAAATTTTTTGCCTCAAAAACGGGCGTGACACTGTATTATCTGTGGCTGAATATTTCATGGTAGAAGAACAAGACAGGCCATCACATTCATGAAATGGAAATGTGATGGCCTGTTTGGGAATGTAAGGGTTTAATAAAATGTAAGGGTTTAATAAGATTCTTTCGGTTCTTTATTCTCCATATAAAATATCTTGCCTTTTGGCCGGAAAGGCAGTCGATTGCCATTGGGAATGAGAAAGGCATGTTTCCGTCGGATTTTTAGATTATCTTCGATATAGCCGTCTGTGATTACAAGAATCGGGCCGGAAGGTGGGAAGTCTTTGGCTTTTTCCAAAGCATCAATTCCGGGCTGAAGGATTGTGCCGCCTCTGCCGGTGATTTCTACTCTGCCTGCGATATCTTCCGGGGCCATGTATCCGGCATCGGTGGCCTCGGCATCACAGAAGATTATCCGGACAAAGGGGACGTCCTTGGCAGCAGCGTAGCTGGCAGCGGCACCCAATGCTAAGCCAATCTGTGCAGAACACATGGAGCCGGAGGTGTCGATAACAACGCCAAAAGTTCGGCTTTTTAGCTCTTTTTCCTGAAGCATATAGCTTGGCCTTGGTATATTCGGTGTGGAACCCTGGCGTCTGCTTGGTCTTACATAGGTGCGATGCTTTTCCAGAGGCGGGAATTGCTCATCAAACCATCTGCCCAGCTGCACTTCCCAGGGGATAGGCGGCATGGAAAGAGCGCGGATTTCTTCAATAAGTCCGGCCGGTAGATAGCCTCTGCTGTGGGTGGTGTGATAGTCAAGTCCTTCACGCAGCGCGTTCTTGAAAAATTCATCCAGACTGATGCCTTTGTGTAGGCCTTTAAATCTGGGACTCTGATCGCCAAACAGATCGCCTTTTCCGTATCCTCTGAAAGTGGCATGCTTTTTGAATTTCCGCATTTTTTTGACAATAAGGTCATAAATGGCTTCCGCAGACATATTGTGCAGGCTTTCATCATACAGCAGATCTTCCTCCGGCATGCTGCCGATATGCATGGCAAGGAGCCAATCATTAATGACATAATCGCAGGCAATATTCCAAAGATAGTGATTCCGACCCTGGCATCGTTCATGGTGGCAGAGTCCGGCATGCAGATATTCATGGGCGAGGACGAATTTCCATTCCTCAAGTGTCAGACAACATGACGGATTGGTATATATTTCTCCGTGTACTGCATCTACAGCAGCAATGTGTATTTCATATCTGCGGCATAAATCAATGTCTTCAATAATCTTAAAAGATGAGGCCAGGCCGCCAAGAAGCGGATAGTGAGATAAGAACCATTCAGAGGCTTTGGAAATTACGGTGTCTTTCTTTTTTGAGGCATCGTGTCCGCCGGCATGGATGACTACTTTTTTGATGGAGTGATTAATGGCAGCTGCAAAGGTTTCGGTATATTCATTTTGTTCACCTTTTTTGTAGATGATGGGTGAGGAGATGCCAAACATATCACATGTGCTGGATGTATTTAAACCGTATGTCTGTTTTGGGGATATGCCTTCTGTGTCAAGCAAGTATTCGTAAATCTTTCTTTCGTCATTCAGTTTGATGGGATAGAAAGCTGACGGGTCCTGAAAGAGACTGCCGCTAAAACCGATGTCCGTCAGAAATCTTGTTACATAGATATCGCAGGCTTTATTCCATACAAGAGGATAGATTTCTGCGGCAGAAGGCATTTTGTTTTTGTCAAAATGGCCAAAAGCGAGGTGGAGAAGGTGATGGGCCATGACATAGGCCCATTCAGCGGCATTCAGGCGGGCATGTATATTGACAGAAATCTCTCCGTTTTTGGTGACGCAGGCCAAACTGCTATGATTTGATAAATGTGCATTTCTGACTGCAATGGTTCCATCTAACTGGGAAAACAGCGGGTGTGATTGGAGCAGGTCAAAGCCGGCATAAATGGGTTTTAAGCCATCCGGCATATTGTTTTCATTGTAATAAAATTTTCTTCTAAAATAAGCCATAAGGATACCTTTTTATTGCATATTGATTGCGGAATAAAAATTATTTGCCGTTGACCAGTCGGGGCAGATCACGGATGACTTCAATCATAAACCAGTCAGGGAGAGCGGCGTTGTCATCGGAAGCAACCACCATCTGGGCAATTTCGAAATTGATAGTAGATAAATCTTTGATCATACGCTTGGCACGATAAACGAAAGAGAGCATATTGCCGGAAATATCCTGTTTACTTTTTGGCAGTTCGGAAATGAGCCTTGCACGGAAGGACTGTGCAAGAAAATAAAGAATATCCCGGTCTTCAGCTTTTGAAGGCCATTTTGTTTTTTCAGCAATAATATCGTCAAGCATATGATGATTGGCAAGACTCTTTATGTAAGCAAGAAACATGCCGGCATGGGAAGGGGTAAGACAGCCATAGACAAGCATTTTCAGTACGTGGCTTGAAAGTTCTCTTTTACCGGCACCGTATTCTGTCAGGGCATCACTCAGCATATGCCATGATCTTGGTGTAGAGAAAGGCTCTTCTGTTTTGGGTGCTTCGGAAAAAAGATGGTCAGGCCGCTGGATAATGTAATCAATGACCCATGGGTGAAGCTGACTGCGCTGTGCCCACTTGATCCACTGTCTTGCATCAGCTTTCATCTGAACGTGGAACATTCGGTTGATCAGGGCAGAAGACATGGTTTTGACAATGGCAGAGTCTTGAATTCGGTTTCCGGCACCAACGACAATGCTGCCTTCCGGGAGGTGATATTCGCCGATTCTTCTTTCGTGAATAAGAGAATAGAAAGCTTTCTGAACTTCTTGGGAACAGGCATTGAGTTCATCAAGAAATAAGACATAAGGCTCTTTGCGGGCAATCATTTTCGGAGGAAGAAATTCGGAAGTTTCACCTTTGATCTGCGGAATACCGATAATATCTTCCGGTGCTAGCTGACTGCCGAGAAGCGATACACAGGGCAAGCCGATTTCAGATGCAAATTGTTCCACAAGTGCAGATTTTCCGATACCCGGTGCACCCCAGATAAATACAGGCCTGCTTGGAGCAACATTGAGCAATATTTCCAGCAGGTCATCCTGTGTGACAGTAATTGGTAAATTCATAGAATCCTCTTTCTGGTGTTGTTTCAGGCAGTGATTTGACTGCGCTGCTGTTCATTATAGCGTTTTTTCTGGTTAATATGGCGGACTTTGGCTCTTGGATAATATTTGCTGCAGTGCTGACAGTACGTCTTATGCTCGGCAGCACGACCCTTTGAACATTCGCCGCGGCAGATATAAAATTTGCATGGTGTTTCTCTGTATTTGCTCATGGTATTTTCCTCCGGGGGCCAGTTAAATAATTGTCTTCTGGTCTGATAAAATGGGATTGTTAGGTGTTCTTTGATTAAAAAGTATAGCATTGATGAATGGAAAAAACATTGAACTGTTAGTTGAAAATGATAGAAGCTGGAAATTTGAGTGGATATTCAAGCAGGCCATCACATGTGGAAATGTGATGGCCTGCTTGGAAATGTAAGCGTTTTACAACAGTTTTATAAACTTATATTTGACTTTGAGAAATTATAGATTATGTTTTTTCAGGACATCCAGTACAAAATCTATGGATTGTTCACAGAGAGCAGCAATTTCTTCTGGTGATTTGTTTTGTGCATGATAGGAAAGAATTAGGGAAGTGAGAAGTTTGTCAGCACGTTCCTTTTCTTTAGTAATATCTTGTTCTGCTTGACGTAAACCATCTTCAAACCCTTCTTCATAACTAATCTCTTTCTCGGAAGCAATGTGCGCGGCACTATCATATTCTTTGAATAACATATCGGTAACCTCCGCTCTGTGTTCACGTAAAATATCGGCGAGGATGTCCTTTTCAATGCATTCAGTAATTGTTTCTTCTATTGCGTCACCCAGTGAAAGCCCATCAGAAATCTTTTTTCGAAGCGCAGCCACGAATAATGAATACTGATGGAGCAGCGGGCAGCGTTCCATGATTTGAGCGCTGTGTCCGGCATTGATATTAATCATATGGGCAGTAAATTCTGCGGATGAAACTTTAGAAGCATTTGTTCCGGCCATGCTGTCTGTCAATTTGAGGATTACTTCGTCTGCGGCTTTCTTTAATCCGTTATAAAAGACATAATAGCGCGGAACAGGAATAGTCAGTAATTTACTGGAATACATGTCCAGACGATTCTTTTCAATAAATTTCTTTAATGCAGCACTGGTGTAAATCAATCCGCGAAGCGGCATATTCGGATTATAAGAACTTTGATGCTCAAACATATTCAGATTCCAGTCAAGCAGGAATGACAAATCATTTTTCATTCCCATATATAGGAAATCGTTCATGGTATAAAACTCCATGGCATCCGTCTCTTGATAATCACTGTCGTTAATGGCATTGTAAAGCGAAAGCGCAGCTTCTTTATTATTGAAAATAAATCGGAAAAGGCTGTCCTTGTATTTACGGTTGTAATAGGTATTTTCCTGCGACATTTATGGATTCTCCTTTAATTGTACTCAAAACTCACCGGTGGTGCAACTATTATATATCGATTGAAGTAAAAAGTTTGTCGCAACGTGTAGATGAAAAAATATTTAATTTTGATGAAAATAGCGTTTTGAACTTGTCTTACTTTTTGTCATACGAAATAAACGATTGTAGGGTATGATAATTAAATTGGAAATTACAGATTGGAGGTAAAAACAATGATTTGTAGTATTTCACTTATATAGGGCTATTAGATTAATAGCCCCGGTGAAAAACATATTACTGGAGTGCTTTGACGATTTTTAGAATCGTTGTCTTTGTATCTGGTGAGCAGGAATGCAGTTCGTGGAGGATTTCATTCTCAATAGGAGAAATGGAATCATTGTATTCATCAGAGAGGATAAAGTCTACGGTGGTGTCCAGGGCATTGCACATCTGGACAAGGGTAGAGAGGGAGACTTTGACACGGTTATTTTCAATGTTGCTGATATGACTTACATTGACGTCGGCGATGTTGGCAACATATTCCTGTGTCAGATTCTTGGCAATACGTGTATTTTTGAGTTTTTTTGCAATATGCGCAAAATCAAGATCTTTCATGATGGGCTCCTTTCTTTAATATCTCTGATTGTAATATTTATATAGTTATAGTATAATTATTTGTAACTATATAAAATATATTTACAAGGCAATAAAAAGGAGGGAAAACTGCTTTCAAAAATTAAGAGTTAATAAATGAATAAAGATGTGAGTAAGAAGGAGAAAAGAAGAAATGAAAGAACAAATTGCAGACATTTGCCGGAAAGTAAATGATTCAATCAGGAATTTTAGAGTGGATCCGATTAATAGTTTGGAGTATTTGATCCCTATTGTTATTTTTCTGATTGGAATTATTAATGGAGTCGTGACTCAGTACGCCTTTGCACATAATGGGGGGTATGGGGCACAGATGGATGCCATAAAAACATATGGCGTATTTGATGGATATAGTGAGAAATTTACGACGGGAACTACAGGATTGATTGTGCATGGTTTTTTTGGCAGAGTCATTTTTATTTTGGTTGGCATGCAATTGATCCTTATATTCTATAAATGTGTAAAAAATAATCAAAAAGGACTTGTAATATCCTTGATGATTAGTGTAATCTTGCTTCTTTTTCAAGTGTTTATGACGGATTGTTTGTTCGGAAGCAGATTTAGTACATTTTATATAAATCAGACTATTTTTGAAACGTGTTCTGAAAAAATACTGACACTATTGTATCGCGTGGTTTCGGTTGTTCCAACAATCGCGATTTTTATTGTATATGCCGTGATCTCTATTATTGCAGTGCTTTATGCCTGGGCAAATATTTTTTTGATTTGTCGTATCGAAAATAATGGCAGTGTAGTGAAAAATACGGCATTAGTATTTGCATTTTCGATGATTCTGGTGCCTTTGGTTTTGTTATTTTTACAAAATGTAGTTCCGCTCTTATCAAGTGTATTGGCGGTTATATTGATGGTAGTTATTATTGTAGGATGCTTTATGGTATTTGCGGGTGGTATTACTGAAGGTGGAAAAACATCTGCATCAGCAAAAAGTATCTATGGTGGGAAAGATAACAGTTCAAAAAGGGAAAGAACTTCAGATAATTCTGCAGGCAGGAAGGAGAAGAGGATGGATAAAAAAGAAGAGAAAAGAGAAAATTGCGCATATATTACAGATTTAAATTGTATTGGAGGCATTAAGCTTTATAAGACGCATGGAGTTATGAATGACTATATTATGCTGGATAATGGGGTTGTTACGAGAAATATATGTCGTTTAAGTGAGTTTGAAAAAGGGGAATTTCATATATACGATAGACGAACAGGAAGAGAAGTAACAAGTGCTGAAATTGAATGGGAAAAGAGAAAAAAGTAATTAAATGCAGAGGAAAGTTTACTGAATGAAAAATAAGAAAAAAGTGGTTGTGGTTATTGGTATTGCTGCTATCCTTTTGGTTAGTATTATCGGATATCTGATGTATCAGAAAAGAGCGGCAGAACAGGCGGCTGTTGAGGAGCAGTTTAATCAAATTTATGCAATTGGGACGGATTTTTCAGCGGCGAAAAGCAGAGAAGAACAGCTTGATATACTGAAAAAAACGGTTAATGAAAGAAATGATTATATCCAAAGTAAAAATAATACACCTGAAGTGTCAGGAAAATATGATTCTGTTATTTTAGGAATGCAAGGGATATTTACAAAAGAATATGATACCATTCTTGAAGAGAATACGTTAGAGCATGTGGATGAATCGGAAGACACAGAAAAAATAAATGAGGCAAAAGAAAATCTGACTCAGTTATTATCAATGATAGATACTGAAAAAGATTATACATTGTCAGATGAGGCAGCATACAAAGATTATCAGGGTAAAATTTCGAAGTTGACGGAAAGTTATGGCAAACGGCTGAACGAAATTTCTGAACAAGAAAAAGCAGCGGAAGAAGAAAAGAAAAAAGCCGAAGCGGCAGCAGAGTCAGAGAAACAGAAGGCAGAGGAAGAAGCTCAAAAAGCAGCAGAAGAAGAATACAAAGAGACACATTATGAAAATGATTATTTTTCAGTGGATACATCATCAGATTGGATTGGGGACTGGAAGATGACAGAGGAAGATCAGTCGACCAATGGAATTTTGTGCAGGAAGTATGTTTTTGACTATCATCCGGATGAGGAAAGCTATGGCGGTATGGCAGAAGTTTATGTGATTGACATGAGTGATGATAGTATACCGGAGTCCGTATATGATAAGATGCATCCGGAGTATGCCAGTGAAGTGGGAACAACTTCTTTTGGTGCATATCACATTTTCATGTTTCAGGCAGGTGGAGACTTTTTCAGTGAGTACAATGACCATGCGTCGCTGACGATTAAATAAGGTCAGATATAGGAGAAGAAGGTTAATGAAAAAAAGCATATTAATGATAATCCTGATAATGACAGTGACGCTGATGCTGGCGGGATGCAGCAGTGTGCCAAAGGAAGAAGAAATCCAGCAAGACCTGGAATCATTTTCAGACAAGGCATTTTTAGACGATGGGGAGAAAATTGACAGTCTGACTATTGAGAAAAGAGATACGGATAAGAAGAATAAGAGTGATCTGGTGTGGTGTACAATTGTTACGGAAAAGGATGATGTGTCTTACGAGAAGGAAGTGACTTTGTCATATTATCTGTATGATAAAGCCGGATGGACATTGGAAGATTATAAGGTTGCAGACCAGGGAAAATGGAATATCATTCCTTTAAGCGGAGTGAAAGAGACTGATCTTCGTTCGAATTTGGTAGGGAAGACAATTACGGTAGATAACCAGGCCTGGGAGATTCTTGACAGTGAAATTTCGCAGTTAACGATCAAAAGTCAGAATACGGATTTAGAGAAAAAGACCGATCAGATAACGATGGATATTGTACTTGATGGAGAAATTGAAAGTGTCAGTGGAACGTTGGTAGCTGATTATACATTTGATAAGGCCTGGAATCTCAGCAGCCTTTCCGAAAAGTATTCGTTAAGGCCAGAGGTTAAAGAAGATAAAGCTTTAGATGTCAGTATGGAGCGCGTGGTGGATGACATTCAATACCCGGAAATAAAATATGGAGTTTCAGGGGCAATTCAGAAAATAACAATTTCAAAAGATCAGATGGAGGATTTCAGTGTTGACAAGCAGATATCCCAGTATAAAGGGACAGAACAGTCCTTTCAATGCAGCGCGAAGCTGGTTAAAGGACATGCGATTTTCAATGTATCCATCAATGCAGATTATATTTTTGAGAATGGCACATGGAATTGCAGCCAGATTGAACCGGAGTTAACATTTGCTTCTGCAGATTTGCAGGGCGAGTGGAAGGGAACATATCGAGAAGGTGGCGGAAATGGAACCGTTAATCTTAATATTACAGAAGTGGATGGCAATAATATGAAGGGAACCTATAGTTATACACCATATGGATCGAGCAAATGGGATGAACCCGGAAGCTATGAAGTGGAAGGTGAATTTGTCCCAGAGGGATTAACTATAGCAATGAAAGCAGGTGACTGGATTAATGAGCCTGAAAAGCACTTGTCTGGTCCGCTGCATGATATATCGGCTGTTTTGTATGTTGATGATGACATTCTGAAAGGGATGGGACATGAAAGCAGTTTATTTGAACTGACGAAACAGTAGATGAACAGATATCCCCTTAAGTCAAGCGAATGCTTGCTTGAGGGGAGTTTGTTTTTATTTGAGGGTTAGAAGGAGTTAAAGCGCCTAACTCGTAAGTGTCGGATGATTAAGAAGTTGAAAAGAGAGGAACAAGAAGCAGAAGTCATTGATATATTGAAGAGTTTTACAACAACAAGTTTCATATATTAGCTGTTTCCTGTATAATATCCTTATGAGGTGATACAATGAGCGAGAGAGAACTGAATAACGAGAAAGAACTGAGCAGCAAGGAAAAAATGAACAAAAAGCCAAAACCGGACAATTCGAATGCAGATTACGATACGGTCAAGCGTGCACTGGATATTCTGAAGATCCTGAAGGAGGAGACTGATTCCGAATCGGACAGCGAAAATGCCATGTCATTGGGGGAATTACGTGAAAAATTAAAGGAAAAAGAGGATAATGGTAATGCCAAGACGGTTTCCAGTGCGGTGGACAGGGTACTAATGGCAGTGAATCCGGAGTATTATGATGAAGATTTGAAAAATGAGTACAAAGTTATTTTTGAGGGATATGAAGAGGATCCGATAAGGATAAGGACGGCCATCAGAAATTTGAAACAGAAGAAGGCTGCATATCGACGTAAAATGAAAAAAGAAAAGCCGGAAATCAGTGATGAAGAGCTGAAAGAGGGCATGCCGAAGCTGGATTTGGAGCTTGACGAGTCTGATGAGGATAACGTTGATCAAAGTGAAAAGTATGATGCACTGCTGAAGCGGGTGCCGCCGGTTACGAACTTGAGATATGTGCATGATTTCAGTTTTGATGAATTGGATACGATTATTAATGCGCTTTATTTTTCAAAAACTGTGAATGAAGAAGAACGTGATCGGCTGATTTATAAGCTGGCGAAATTGTCCAGTAAGAGATATCAGAAGAAATGGTTTTCTGAAAACAACAATAGACCGGTTATCAAAAATATTTTTCAGGGGATTGTCAATAATAATGATGCCAGCAGGACAGAATTGAAGAAGAATATTGCACTGATACAGTCGGCCATTGATGAGAAGGTGAAGATTCAATTCATTATGAATGTCTATAATGCCGAAAGGGAGCTTGTGCCATCGAAGATAGATGATAGTGGCAAGACTATTTGGAGTAAAGTTACACCGTACCACATTCTGATTTATAATGACAAGTACTATATGCTGGCCAATTGTAAACCGTATTCGAATGTTTCTGTTTGGCGTATAGACCTGATGAGTGATGTGAAACTGTTGGAGGAAGAGGGGCGGCCAAAACGTGAAATAAAAGGCATGTCAGATACATGGAATGGACAGGAATACATGGAAAAGCATTTGCATATGTCTTATGATGCGCCGACTAATGTTCGTTTAAAAGTTTCAAATGAATATTATACCATGATGGTAGATCGGTTCGGCAATAATTTTGTTAAACGACGGGAGTTTGATGAGAAATATGATGTGGTAACTGTCACCTGCAGTGAGCAAGCCATGATCAACTGGGCCATGCAGTATTCGGATGTGGTGGAAGTACTTGGACCGCCGAGCGTTCAAAATGCCATTGAAGCGCGATGCAAAGATGTATTGGCTAAACTGGAACTAAACAGAAATTCTAAAAAAAGTGAATAGAAAAAGCAGTGAAAGATGCTGCCGTTTCAATGTAAGAAACATTGGAGCGGCAGCATTTTTGTCCTACTTTTTGTCCTGTAAAGGGAAAAGCGTTGGTATATACTGAATGCATAGTCAATGAAGACATTCTAATTCAGAGAAAAGGAGATGGAGAATAAAGGATGGCGAAGCCGGATGTGGAATTTTCAGTGAAGGATTTTTATCAGTATCTGATGGCAGAGAAGCATCTGTTGTCGGATTGCAATCAGCGGATTGACCGGGAACTGCAAAAACTTCTTGAGAAGGTGATAGGCGAAACGGATGTCCGGAAGCTGGAAAGCCAAAGGGACCGATTGTTTGGGACAATTGCTGATGGGCAGGAAGAAAGCTTTTGCCTGGGGTTTCAATATGCGGTTTCTATATTGACAATCAATTGTTCCTAAAGGAATGAAAATGGGATATCAACTGAGAAGGATATCCTGATTAGAATGGGGAGGTAGCTCAGATGGTAGAGCACCAGAGAAAAGAGTCTTGATAAAGGCTTGAACAGCAAAATGTACAAGAGGTAAGCTGATTGTCGCGGGTTCGAATCCCGCCCTCTCCACGGACCGACTTATTTCAGCGGCAGAAGACAGGCACAAAACAGAATCTTGATAAAGGTTCGTGCAGCAAGGTTATTTGGTGTGAGACCTGGAAGGCAGGTTCGATTCCTGCAGTCGGTCATTAGCAACTTGAGATGAAGCAGAACAGGAGGCAAAAGCATGACATTAATGGGTGCGTTGAGAGAACAGTTAAATGATGAAAAACAGCAGACAGAAAATGGTGCGATCGGTTACAAAACCTCCGGCAGACATCTGCTTGATCTGAATTTTGCAGTAGGCAGTATGAGAAACTGGGGGGATGAGAGAATTCTCCGGGAATACAAGAAAGCATATTATGAGCAGCCGCTTCTGGCTGTCAAATGGCTTTTTTATCTGCGGGATATCAGAGGCATTGGTATGGGGGAAAGACATGTCTTCCAAATCTGTATGCACTGGCTGATGGAGGATCATTTTGAGGAAGTATCCGGTATTATCGGATTGATTCCGGAATACGGTCGATTTGATGACTGGCTGGCCCTGCTGGATACAAAAGCAAAAGATATCATCATTTCAAAAATCATGTATCAACTTGAGCAGGATCTGCAGGCTATGAGAGAAGAACGTCCGGCATCACTTCTGGCCAAATGGCTGCCTTCCTGCAATACCAGTTCAGCCAGTACAAGAAAGCTGGGAAAGATTGTCTGCCAGTCCCTTGGTTTTACAGAACGGACTTATCGGAAGATGCTGGCATCCCTGCGTGCTTATATTGACGTCGTAGAAGTTAAGATGTCCTCGGAAGCCTGGGAAGATATTGATTACAGCAAAGTGCCGTCAAGAGCCAATCTCATTTATGGCAATGCTTTTCTGCACCGGGATGAAGTGCGGAGGCGGGCATTTCTTGACAAGCTGACAAGAGGTGAAGCGAAGATTAATGCTGATACCTTATTTCCAAGTGATATTGTGGCGAAATATTACCAACAGCCCAGGTTTGCATGGGGGTATGGCAAACTGGCAGAAAAAGATGAGACATTGGAAGGTTTGTGGAAAGCGCTGCCGGATTATGTGAAGGGAGATGCATTTACACTGGTTGTCAGGGATGGCTCGGGATCCATGCAGGTAAATGTCGGCAATACAAAGGTGACTGCGTTAAACGTATCCACAGCCTTGGCGATTTATTTTGCAGAACATGCCAGAGGTGAATTTCACAATCAATTTATTACCTTCAGCAGCAGGCCGGAGATGATTGATCTGTCTGAGGCAAAGAGTCTGAGGGATAAAATCGATATCTGTGAAACCTATAGGGATTGTACCAATACAAATCTTCAGGATGTTTTTGAACTGATTCTGTATACAGCTGTTGATCATCATCTGTCTCAGGAAGAACTGCCGGATAATATTTTGATCATTTCAGATATGGAATTTGACCGTGCCATATATAAACCCAGCGGGGAGTACGGCAAAGCTTCTAATGTTTATACGCAGTCGCTGATGGCAGTGATCCAGAATAAGTATGCCTTTTATGGGTATGAAATGCCGAGACTTGTATTCTGGAATGTATGCTCCAGAACGAATACAATCCCGATTCAGCAAAGCCGTGCGGGAGTTGCACTGGTCAGTGGATTTAATCCGGCTGTCTACAATATGGTGCTTTCCAATGAGACTGATCCTTATCAGTGCCTGTTGAAGCAGATTAATGACAAACGATACGAGGCAGTCGAAAAAGCACTTGAATAAAAAATTTAAAAAGCGTTTTAGCATTGGCAGATGCGAAGCGAATAAGTCCCAGTGGCATTTCCATTGGGACTTGTGGGCGTTGTATGATTGAAAGCCAATAAGACATCACACTCGTTTGTTGGAATCTGTTGAACAAAACGAATGATATATGGATTTTTTGACGCATGAACAATTAACGTGTAAGTTCTTGCACTAATAAATTCGTATAATATAGCTTGTAAACGAAAAGTGACTGTATTAATGAATGACATAAGAAGGAGTGCCGCATATGAAAATTTATTGTATGAGTGATATTCATGGCTGTTTAGCTGCATTTGAAGAAGCATTGGATCTGTTCGAAGAGCATCTTGAAGAGAAGGATACGAGACTGCTGCTTTTGGGAGATTATATCCATGGCGGTGAAGATAACTATGGTGTTCTGGATAAGATCATGGCTATGCAGCAGAAATACGGCTATGACAAAGTTATTGCGCTGATGGGGAATCACGAAGAGTTTGTTTTATACGGGTCAACCATTAATCATATGATCAGAACCATGGACGATGATCAAAAAGACAGCGATGAGCGGGATGAGCCTTATATCAGATGGATTGAGAATCTTCCGAGATATTATGTGGAGGGCAATACGATTTTTGTCCATGCAGGGATTGAGGAAGATGCCGGAGATCTCTGGGACTGGGCAACCGGGGAGAATATTTTCACAGGAAAATTTCCGGCACAAACAGGAAAAATCGAGGGTTTGGACAAGAAAGTGGTTGCAGGGCATATAGGGACTTCAGACATTGCCGGAGATTCCTCCTTCCATGATATTTATTATGATGGTGCTTCTCATTATTACATAGATGGAACGGTGCTGAAAAGCCGCAGAATTCCTGTGTTGATGGTGGATACAAAGACAGATTGGTACTATCGGGTGACAGAGACCGGCAGCTGGCCGGTTCAGCCTTATGATATGGATGACGATGAATATGATATCTGGTGCAAAAATCTTTATCGATGAGGCTTTTCATATTCATACGGTGCACTGCGGTCATGCTTCGGCTGACCCGGCGGAGGCCTATGTACAGGCGGCATGCCGATTGGGTTTGAAAAGGGTAACTTTCACAGATCATGGGCCATTTCCGGGAAATCCATTCAGCGGGAGAATGAGAATGGAGGAACTGGATGGTTATGAGAAAGAGTTAAAAGCACTCAGGAAGCAGTATGACAGACGGATTGATATTTGTATTGGTCTGGAAATCGAATATCTCCCGGAGTATAGGAGCTATTATGAGATGCTGCATGAACGGTTTGATCTGCTGCTTCTGGGGCAGCACCACACATCCATGCCGGATGGAAGATATACATTTGATATAGATGTTCCAAAAGCGCTGGCTTATCATCAACTGATTGAAAGCATTCCGGAGGCCATTGAGACGGGACTCTTTTCTGCAGTGGCCCACCCGGAACGGGATTTTCATGAAGATGATAGGTGGACGGAGAAGGATACAGAGATTAAAAATGCCATCTTTGCAGCGGCATTACAGCATCATGTGAAGATGGAGAAAAATGCGGCGCTCTTGGAAAGTGGTGGAAAGCATCAGCAGTTCTGGCAGGATATACCGGAACAGATAATGATGGTTTATGGGGTGGATGCTCATTGCCCGGAGGATATCGGTCGAAGAATACAATTGTTGAAAACAGCTGCAAATGAATGAATTAAATGATGATCGGAAGATATTGCGGCGGTATAGATAAAGGAGAAAAGGTTTATGAGATATTACCATGTGATATTTAACACCAGTTCAGAAGAGATTAAGGAAAAAGCAAAAGTAAACTTGAGAGAATATAGTTATGATAGTCCAATTGCGTCAGTGAATAATTATATGTACAGAAATTTGCAGAAGGAATTATCCTTTTTGGCATATCAAGAGGAAGAAAATCTTGTTTATGCTGTGTTTGCATTCAATGAAAAGAAAATAATGTATCAGGATGCCTATCAGGCGATTACTGAAATGCTTAAAGCAGATTTTTTTATAAAGAAAGTAAAAGAAGATCCATATGAAATAACAATGCATCAGTTTATGGATTGTATTTTAGAATCGAGAAGGAGACAGTATCTTGACTATTCCAATAAAATTATCGATTCAACGCATTTATGGATTTATTACTGTAATTCTGCAGATTCGGATTTTAGAAATACAAACTATCATTTTACAGAACGGATTATTTCTGGGAAGGAAAGGAAAAACTATTTTTTATATGATCAGAAATTTATCGGAGAATTAGAAAATATAGAGACACATCAGAATACATCTGCATACAGCGGCAATATGGTGCATTATATTTTATCTAGCCGAAGCATAGAAGCGGCCAGTGATATGGTTGAAACACTTATGCAGAAATTATTGAAAGCGAATCGTATTGGCAGCAGGAGAATGGAAGTTATTAGTGAGATTGATCCGGCTTTCTACAAAGGAAATAATCATATTGAAGAAATTATTGAAAATAATGTCGGCGGTGTCATTGTCTTTGATTTGTCCGAGAAGTTTGGTTATGATTCGACAGACTATTTAAGTGCAAGCCAGTATCTGGAGATGTTGGTGAAAAAATACCGAAACCAGTGCCTTTTTGTCTTTACTTATAACATGGACAAGCCGGGTTTTTCCTACTATCTGCTGCCCAATCTGAAAAAGTATGTGATTCCGGTGATGCTGAGAGAAGGAACCGGTGACAGAAAGGCAGCTGTTCGATATATGAGAGAGCTGATCAAAGGTTCGCAATATGCCCAGTATGCAAAGCAGGCCAATGAATTTATGAAGTTATTTCCGGGAGATACATTTACCCAGACGGATGTGCTGATGGCTTATGAGCAGTTTGAAGCCTGGTGCCTGAACAAAAACGTGCTGAAAGCCTATGATTATGATCTTTCAGAGGACTTTATGCTGGATCGGGATGAGAATGCGGCATCTGCTTATGATAAGCTGCAGCAGATGATTGGCCTGAATGCGGTTAAAAACCAGATTGATCAGATCATCGATACGGATCTTGTAGAAAAAGAGCGTAAGAAGCGTATGGGAAGAAACTATGAATCCGGCACAATGCATATGATCTTCGGCGGTAATCCGGGCAGTGCCAAGACAACAGTAGCCAGATTATTTGCGGGAATTGCAAAAGAAAAAGGCATTTTGAAAAGCGGTGTTTTTGTAGAGCTGGGTGGTATGGATTTAGATGGATTTTGCTGTGATTATGTCATCAGAGAGGCATTCACTGAAGCAAAAGGTGGTGTTCTATTTATCGATGAAGCTTATTCAATGAAAAGCAGTCTGGCGATTACCGTATTGCTTCAGGAACTGGAAAATCACCGGGAGGACGTCATTGTGGTTCTGGCCGGTTACAATGAGAAAATGCACCGTTTTATGGAATTGAACGAGGGCTTGAAGAGCAGAATCCCGCATTGGATTGACTTTCCGGATTACAATGCCGGTGAATTAACTGAAATCTTCAAAATGATGCTGAAAGAGCGTGGTTTTCATGCAGAAGAAGCCGCTGTTAAAGAGGCCTATGACATTTTTGATAAGGTACGGCGAAGTGATAACTTTGGCAATGGCCGATATGTGCGTAATCTGATGGAACGTGCCGTCAGGCAGCAGTCAGAGCGCCTGATGTCTGTCAGAAAAAATCCGGGAAATATCCGAGAAGATGAGCTTTTTCTTATTTCAAAGGCGGACATCGGCAGATTGGAAACAGGTCAGAAAGAGAAGCGAACCGTTGGAACGGCACGAAAAGAGCTGGATGAGATGATTGGCCTGGATGCGGTGAAGAAAGTGATTCACAAAGCGATTGCCAACTACAAACTCCATAAGCTTTATACTGAGAAAGGAATTTCAAAGGAAAATGCTTCTTTACATATGGTTTTTACAGGTAATCCGGGCACAGCCAAGACAACCGTGGCCAGACTGTTTGCAGAAATCCTGAAGGATGAAAAGGTTCTGCCCACGGGCAGCTTTGTGGAAGCAGGTCGAGCAGATCTCGTAGGAAGTTGTGTCGGTTCCACAGCACCTCTGGTAAAACAAAAATTCAAAGAAGCCCAGGGCGGCGTTCTCTTTATAGATGAAGCCTATGCGCTGTGTGATGGTTACAGCAATGGGTATGGTGATGAGGCCATTCATACCATTGTACAGGAAATGGAAAACCATCGGGAGGATGTCATCGTCATCTTCGCAGGTTATCCGGAACCAATGCAGCAGTTCCTCGACAGAAATCCCGGTATGCGTTCAAGAATTGCATTTCAGGTGGCATTCGAGGACTATTCCATTGATGAATTGTGTGCCATGACAAAACTGATGCTTTCAAGAAAACATATGACTGCGACGGAGGCTGCCATGGAGAAATTAAAAAGGAATTATGAAGGTGTTCATGGAAGCCGGGACTATGGCAATGGCCGATTTGTTCGGAAGATGCTGGAAGAAGCAGAAATGAATCTGTCCGAGCGGTTGACAGAACTGATGGCATCAGATGCTGGAACAGAAGATTTGACGGTAGAGAAAATGACAACTTTGGAAGCGTGTGACATTCCGGAAGCGGTCAAAAAAGTGACAAATCAGAAACGAAGAATTGGATTTGCGGCAGCGGATTAGAAAGGGGTAAGACAGTATGAATTCAGAAAAAAGTAAAGCATCTAGAATAGAAGAACGGCTGCATATTATCAATGCCATTGTATGGGCAGTGGAGCGTGGAAGGGAGGTCATTGAAAGTGTCTATGCAGCTGCTGATATGCAGGCTGCAAGAAAAGCATTGATGGCAAAGTTCGATTTTACAGAGGAACAGGCGCAGGCCATTATAGATATGAGGCTTAGAGTGTTTACTGAAAAGGAACGGGAAAAGCTAAAAGAAGAGCAGGAAGAATTGCAAAATGAATTGCAGAGTTTTAAGCAGTAGTAAAGAGATTCATTTATGGTGTTGAGGTGGAAAAAGAAAAATGGGAAGACAGGAAAATATTGAGATTTTTAAGGATACAGAGAAGCTGTGTAAGGAAAATGCAGCAATAAAGCAGGCACTTCAAAAATCAAGGAAAGGGCAGAAGCTGATTCCAGAAGATGTGGAAATGTCGTTGATAGATAAAAAGCGTTTTATGCATCCGGCGAAGGTTGTTGTCTCAAAGAAGCGAACGTTTGAGGCAGCAGCGGCCTATAAGGAAACGAAAACGGTTGTTCATAATTTTGCGTCCGCTTCTAATCCGGGAGGCGGTGTGGAGCGGGGCGCGAATGCGCAGGAAGAATGTCTCTGTCGATGTTCGGACTTATACTTTTGTCTGAATACGCCGGAGCTGTTGAATGGATTTTACAGGCCTCATCGGCGGGCAAGGAATCCAATTCATAATGATGATATTATTTTTACGCCGGAAGTGTTGGTGTTTAAAAGGGATAGTGAATATCCGAAGCTGATGGATGAATCCGAATGGTATCAGGTCGATGTCATTACCTGTGCGGCACCCAATCTCAGAGAACGTCCGGGAAATACCTTTAATACTGGGGATGGCAGGAAAAGTGTCAAAATGTCAGATGAAGCACTGCTAAACCTGCATGAACGGAGATTAAGACGCATTCTGGATACTGCCATTTCAGAAAAGGATGAAACGGTGATCCTTGGGGCCTTCGGCTGCGGTGCATTCAAAAATAAACCGGAAATTGTTGCTCAGGCGGCGGGAAATGTGATTGAAGACTATCTGCATGCCTTCAAAAATATTGAATTTGCGGTGTATTGTTTACCGAGAGACGATAGGAATTTCAAAGTGTTTGAGAACTATATGGGAAAATATGTGGGAGAAATTAGAAGCAAGGATGGCCGATATTAAATAAAACCCCCGGTGAAAAGGCAAAATGGAAAAATAATTTTACTGTTTTATCGTAAAAATGGTTTAGAAAGGGATGATGGGTAAGTTCTTGCACATATAGAAATGCTATAGTAAGGGCAACAAGCAGATGAGTTTCTTAAATGGAGGAAATGTTGGATGAAAAACAAGCATTTTGTTGTATTTCTTGATGTAGATGGTGTTCTCAATTCTAAAACCACTGTACAAAAGACACCGGAAGGCTATAGGGGCATCGACGATGCCCGGGTAGAAATTCTGTCAAAGGTCATTGAAAAAATGGGTGGCGGCGATATCGTTTTATCTTCTGACTGGAAAGAGATGGAGTCGACACAGGAAGATTATGTGTATCTGGTTTCAAAACTGGAGAAATATGGTTTAACACTGTCGGCGCATACAGAAGACCAGATGTACAAGCGCGGTGCTGGTATTCAGGTTTATCTGGAGAATCATCCTGAAATCGAAGAATATGTGATTCTGGATGATAACTTGTTTGATTTCAGAAATTATCCGAAGTTGTGGGAGCGTTTGCTGCTGACAAATGGTCTTGAGCGGGCAGAATATGCCGCAAAGACACCGGCAGTGGAAACTATGTTATTTAGAGACTATATTCGATTATTTTAATGCGGGAGGAAAAGCGTATGAGATGTAATCAGGTGAGTATTGGGATTGAAAGATTTGGCGAATATGTACCGAAAAATTATCCGGGTAATGTGCAGCGTATTTCTGTTTATGTGGATGATTTCACATCCATCTATGCGGCATTGTCCAAAGCCTATGCCCTGGCAATTAATGAGCTGGCGGAATATGATCATATTGGCGCTCGTACTAATGTCCGTACCAATGAATATGCCGGAGTGAATTATAAAAAAAATGCATGGGACCATACCAAAGGAGAGACGAGCCTATGAAGAGGATGTCAATTTTGAATATGAGGATACGCATTATGAGCTATGCAAGGACTATATCTGGTTATATGAGCATAGTACAGAAATCATTGATGCCATCAAAAACAGCCGAAATCCTGGTGAAATGACAATTGAATTAAAAGAGAAGTACGGTTTGTCTGATTATCAGATTAAAAAATTATCTCAAATCCGACTGGACATGCTGACAACAGAAAAGTATGAAGAATGTAAGTGTGAGATGGCAAGAATTGAGGATGCAAGAAAACAAAGGGCCGATGGCAGTATGGGGAATAAAATCGGTTACAAAAGATATGTGTGGAGAAAACTGTCAGAAGCTCAGTTAAAGAAGGAGGAATTGGAGGCATATATGATTGCGGCGGAAAACGCGGTGGAAATCGTGAAACTGATGGAAGAAAATCAGGATTTTCAACAGTTTGCTTCACTAATGAAAGCTAGATTTGATTTTTCATTGAATCAGACCAGATATTTGAGATATATGCCACTGTATATCTTTGACAAGAAGGTCCGGGAAGAAAAGAAACAGGAATTGGCTCGCGTGATGGACACGATTGAGTTCTATAAAAGAGAATATAAAGAAAGTGAGGAATAAGCAGATATGGCTATTCAGTTTAAAGAGATCAAAAAATATATCGCCCGCAATGTCCGATTATCCATCAATCATGAGGATGGCTATTATGAAAATTATCTGTTCATGGCAGACATTCCGGAGCAAAAATACGATCATCTCTATGTCTATGGCATAGGGATGATTGATGTAGAATTCTCAAATGATGTCTATACAGTACCGGCTCAGTCGGGAGAAGCTGTTATAACGTCAAAAGACATCACTTTGAAACCGGCTATAGAGATTGTATTGAGCGAGAAGCCGCGGCCGATTCAGCGCAGTAACGACAAAGAGTTATTGTTCAGAGACTTGAAGCCTTATCTGCAGAACGGAAGAAACTTCGCAGTTGTCAAAAGAGAAGACTGGTCATCTGAGATCTATGAATTAAGATGTGATATACCGGAGAAATACGACAATATGCATGTCTATGGCATCGGAATGGAAGATCATCCGTGGGTAGAAGAATATTGGTGGGACGTTGATTATGAGACCATGCATAAAAAGCGTATGGTGATTGTTCTATCGGAACAATCGAAATAGGGTGTGGTGGATGCAGCAGAAAAATTGCTGCAGGTCAGCGGAAGGACGAAAAAGTGATAGGGTTCCAGCCTTGCATATGGAAGGCTGGAATCCTATGAGGAGGTACTGTTGTATGAGCCGTAGTTTTAAACATACGCCCGTGTACAAAGGTGATAAAGACCGTTCGGCGAAAAAATATGCCAATCGGCGGGTTCGCCGAAATGGGAAAATCAAACATGAGGATCTTAAAGCAGGAAAATCAAAGTACTATAAGAAGCTGAATGAGTCCTGGCATATATGCGATTATCGTACCTGGGGTGAACCGATATGGAGAAGAGAATCCTGTAAAAATCTTTCAGATTGGCCAGAAATTTGGCGGAAATGCTATAGAAGTAAGTAAATAAAGAAATGAAATTGGTAAAAATAGCTGAAAGAAATGGTGGAAATGGTTGCTATTGAATTGTATCGGATGTATAATATAGTATATGATACAATTCAATAGCCAAAGCAGTGGAAACACTGTGACGGAAAGCTATAGGGCCTGTGAAATGGCAGCCAGTTGCAACAATGTGGATGAACATCACGGCGGGGCTGTGGTGTTTTTTTGATGGAAAGGGAAGATTGAATAATATGGCAATATTAACAGATAGAACCGATAAGAGAAGATATGAAACATGGAAAAAAGAAAAATGGGATAACGAATTTCAAGAATATTGTTCTAAGATGGATGAAAAGACAATAATAGAGGTAAAGAATGAACAGTATACAGGTGAGTTTGAGAGTATGCCCTTAATGCAGTTAATTTGTGAGAAAATATTTAAAATATTTTACCCTAATATTCAATTTTTCATTAGGGAAGGTTATTCAAGCTGTATAAATGAGCAAAAAGATTTTCTTATCTATTATGATGTTATGAATACAAAAAACAAATGTATTGAATATCATACTATAGGGAATTTTGTTTGGTATCCACAAATGGAAAAGTGTACATTGCAAAAGATTCATAAATGGTTTAATGAAGATTGGGGAAAGTTTCTTTCATGGCTTAGAGAGAACTGGAGTAAAAAGGATATTATATATCAATCAAAAAATACCACAAATATATTTCAACAATCAAAATCATTTGAAGAAGCATGGGGAATGACATTTAAAAAATATATGATTTTGACATTGCAGCAGGTTTATTATAAAGAAGTGTTTGATAAAATTGTGGATAGTGATTTGGAAAATTGGGAAGACTGTTTTAACACTATAATTAAAATGTCTCTCCATATTAAGGCGGAGGGAGAATTTGTAGATACAGAGAAGAAAGAGAATATAGAAAAGTTGATAAAGATTAGAGAAAAAATGGTACTTTCGGTTATAAACCCAAACTTTGCACAGAATTCAGCTTTAAAAGCAGTTTATGCGGAAATGTTTAGAAATGATGTAAAAATTGAAAGATAAAGAAATGCCGATGATTGTGAATATGAAGTTACAAAAAAAGCTATGGGAATCTATTTGAAGTATCCATATTATAAAAAATGGAATATACAAGAAAGAGAAAACAAACATGGTGCGTATATTTTGAAAAAGGACAAACAAGCATTAACAGCTGATATATTGACATCTATTAATTCGATTTGGAAGAAGTTTTCAAGTGATACTAGTAAACGGCTTGGAAGTGCAATTTGGAAAAGTATTTTAGGTCAAGATAATTTTTTTAATGATAATGATTTTCCGGAGCAGATAAGGCAATACATGAAAGCGTTTGCAATTGTGTATTATTGGTGCGGCAATATGATGCCTGTGCCAAGTCAAGATTCTTTTGGTAGCAATGGAGCGGATAATTGGATATACAAAATGATGTTATTAAGGAGCTTTTTCAAGGGGGAGTCAATAAGCGAAAAGCATGATAATTGGAAAAGATGGGTTGAAGAAAATTGGAGAGAGAATGACGATTGGAAAGAAAGTTGGAAGAAATTCATTTACGGAAACTATTTAATTGACTGTTGTGATGGAAAATCATATCAGATTAAAAATATTGTGAGTAACGCTAAGAGAATAAATTCATTGAGTAAAGATAATTTTAATGTGCTCATTGATGACGAATTTAAATTGGCAAAAGAATTTCTAGCTAATCATGTCAGAATGATAATTCAAAGAAGCTACCGAATCCAATACCAATTTTCTAAAGATTGGAAAGATTCAGCAAAAGATGAAGAAAATGTTAAATCCATTATGCGATATGTTTTCAAACAGGCCGGTTTCAATGAAAAGGAAATCGAAGCTGAAAATTTAGCCACTATTTTTTAATCAAATGAATCAGAATCCGCGAATATACATATTCTTTTTAATATCACATTCCCTGTTCATTTTGATTTACCTGGGGCCACAACGGAGGTCTATAAAGAGGATGCATCTTGTGAGAGGTATAGTATTTTAATATATGTTCACATTGAATATAGAAATCTTACTGGATATATGCAGATTAGCAGGATGAAAATGAGCAATTGAAGTGGCTGTATAAGTGTTAATGGTGGTGGCGGATGAACAGGAGGCTGTGATGCATGTAGACTTGATGGAAGAACTGCAGGAGGGACAGTGTCAGATGAATAAAAAAACACCTGTACAAAAGCAGAAGATCATAACTTTGGATGCCAAGAATTTATTCAAGGCGTCCGAAGCATTGACGGAAGAAAAAGACGAACCCATTAAGGTGGACTTGATGGATAAATTTACTTCCAGAGCGATTGTGAAACAGGAAGCGATGATGGAGACTTGTCCGCTGTTTGATCAGCTGCTGATGGTATTGAAGGACAATGGAGAGGATAATGTGGCGGCTGATGGGAAGAGTCAGGGGATGGCGTTATATGATCAGCTGCTGATTGTGGATTTCGATGATATTTTTCTTTTGAATATTGATTCAGCAGATAAATCGGCAGATGAATCGACAGAAGAGAAGAAAAAGGATTGGCGTGAGAATACCCAATATTTGATTGAGTATGGGATGGATGTACATTTTGAAGATTATGATGTACATATGGTGGCTTTTGATAAAAGCGGTAACATGAGCCGAAAGAGCCGGATAACCTTTATCAATGACAAATACTATCATACAATGAATGAGCGTCTGAATCTTGGCATTGATTTTTCGAAAATAAAGGTGATTTTGAGTAAATATTATGCTTACAGAGGATTATATCTGTCGAGCTCTCGCAGGATAAGTCATTCTGAGTTTAAACTTACCAGTGAAACGCTCGTTATCATGAAAGATGTGAGAATGCGGAAGCTTGAAAAGGGAGAAAGCAAGGGAGAATTCAAGCCGGTAACCGGCTTGAGTTATGAACGGGATGTGCCGGTGCAGACTGCGGTAGAGACTCCGGCGGGTTCAGGTAATTGGGAGTTGACGGAACCAGAGCTGAAAGAACTGCAGTATAATGATTTGCCTTTTGACGGAGAAGGGTTTGTGGTTCCGGAGTATTCCAAATATATGAATCTGGTATTGGGAATCCAGGGAGCTACTTCTTATCAGATACGACTGCCTTTTGCCAAGGGAATGCTACATGAAGTTGATGTGCAGGGATTTATTCATGAATTCTCCGATGGCGGCTATGAGAAGAATGGGGCTTACTTGTACAAGGATGCTTTTGATATAGAAAGAGATTTGACGAAGGCGAAGATCATTCTCACAGAGAGCATGTTTAAAGGTAAAAAGTGGCTGAAAGCCTGGTGTGAACAATTGAAGAAATTGCCTGAGTATAAGGATACGAAAATAGATCCGATGCAGGTTTATTGTGATGCGATTGAAAAATATCAGCATGGTTTATATGTCTCCGGAACGAATCTGCCCTATGGGCATTCGGCATGCACACATCTGAGTTATCAGATGATCAATACACTGGATTTCAGTCAGAAACAATTTGACCATATCATGGATAAGCACTGTCAGTTAATTGATGATCCGTTGAAATTTATTCTAAAATGGGATGCACTTAGTCTGAAGGGCAATGCGAATGATGAAGTGGATATAGCAAGTGATGAGAGGGATGACTCAGCGCTTTATGCAGAAGAAGCAAATGGGCAGACAGATAGAGCAAAGATATCTTATGTGGTGCCAAATTGGGAAAAAGCTGCTCTGAGAAATGTAGATTTGAAAAATGATATTTATATCAAAAACCAGTTGAAGAACACGCAAAAGGCACTTTTGAATAAACTGGTTACCGGCAAATTGGTTGTTGCAGGGCAAACCAGATATTTGTGCCGGGATTTGCTGCCGCTGTTGGCAAGCTTATTAGTGAATCCAAGGGATATTAATGAAATGTGGCCAAAGTATTTGAATTGGTCGAGATTTTTTCTGCCAGTAGGAAAGATTGAGAAGAAAGAAGCAGGCACACAGTCAATAAGATATGAAGATGCTTCTGATAGGTATGGCCTGGATTATGCCAAAAGCTATGCTTTCTTTAGATCGCCCCATTTATCCCGAAATGAGCAATGTCTCTTAAAGCCTCTGGTACAGACAGACGAGGATACTTACAATACGGCAGATCATTCAAAAAATGTAAAATTCAATACGTACAAATATTACGTGGAGGGGATTTATACGAAATATTTTGGCCATCTGACAGGTATTGTCATGGTATCACGTTCTTCAGTGGCACCTTTGTGTCTGGGAGGCGCAGATTTTGACGGTGACCTGGTGAATATTATATTCGATCAGGATGTAGCGGAAGCTGTCAAGTCGGGTGTGTATTGTGATGAGACAGTGGGTCTAAATGGTAAAATTGTCAATGAATTAAAGAGAAAACTGCCGGTGATTAACATTCCGAGTACGGCCAGTCAGGAGGAAGTGGTGCCGGAGCATGTACCTTATAAACATATAGAGGATACATTTTCCAATCGTATTGGGCAGATTTCAAATAAAGCAATTGCCATTGGACAAAAGGAGTATGGGCATAGGCTACGTTCGGGGAAGAAGCAGAGTGAAGCGGCAGGTTCGGCTAAAACGGCAGCTTTAGATAAAAATATTTCCTGTGCGGCCTGTACCTTGCTGACAGGTCTGGAAATTGATTCGGCCAAAAATGGCGCACATCCGAATTTGGATAGTATTCTTAATGGAACTATTGGGAGATCTTCATATCTTGCCTTTATCAATCGCTTTAGAAAACTCAGAGCAGAGTCTTCATTTAGGTATGAAAATATGCGTGTTGAAAAGAAGCAGGGTAAATCTAAGTCAGAAGTTATGGTAGTGACAGCCAAAGACTGCAAATCGAAAGTCAGATTTGTAATGGAAGAATATGGTACATATATTAATGAGCTCCCTGCTTCCTTTTTGCATGAATTGAATGAGACTGCAAAGAAATGGCGGAAAGCAAATAAAGCGGAAAGACCTAAGCTGTTTTATAATGGCGCAGACAATGAAAAATATAAAGAACAAATCGAAGCTTTTGGAGCAGCGTGCAGCGCGGTGATGGATGTATATTTCTTCTATCATAATATTTTTATGCCTGCGCTGAAGGCGAAGAAAAATTGCAGCGGCTATGCGGAAGAAAATTTGGAAAAGCTGATTGATCAGATGTATGATCAGGAACATGCAGAGCGAATAAAAGAAACTGTGAAGCCGATTCTGCAGAGAAAGTTGGCGGAATGCATGCCGGCGGACATGTTAGGCAAGAAGATGATGCAGCAAATAAATACATATCAGTGGCAGTTCCAACCGATGGAGAAGAGAGGGAAAACACTGGAGAAGATTCTGGGAGAAAAGTTTCATGCAGATAATCTGACGGATGAGGAACAGCGCTTTTTGTATCATTTTAAACTTCAGGGATATAAGATATTATGGCTGTTGATGGATGTTATCTGCTGTAATGCTGCATCATTTGATGAGATGAAAAAACGTGTGTCAGGAGAAAAAGAAAAGTACATTTTGAATGATACTGCGGAATTGGATGAGAGGCTGGAGTCGGAAGCAAGAGCCTTTTATGAGCAAAATGCTGTTGGGATAGAGGAACGCATTTATAGACAGTGCCTGGAGGAGATTAAGAAAATCATCCGGCGGACAAAGAATTTGCCGATGTCATTGAAAGTTGTTGCTTTATATGACAAAACCGAGAAAGATTATACACAAAGAAGGTTTTTTTGGGATGCTTTTTCATGGAAAAAATTGCAGCCGCTGATAGAAGAGAAGAAAGAGGGGGCTAAGTATGTTAAATGAAAAGCTGGAATTTGAAGCTTATGTGACAAATCCTGAATCGGGTACGCCAAGAATACAGCGTTATCTTCTGATTGGCAAATTCAGTAAAGAAGGGAATTTATACGGACTGGAAACGATTCTGACAGTCATTGCCAGAGGATTCCTGTATGCGAAGGCAGAAAATGATAATCCGGATGTTTCTGGCAAAGGGCCTTACAGCGAAGAAATGATTCATGCAGCAATTCGTGTGCTTGCTCGATGGTGTGGTTTTTCCTCTGATGAAGAAAAGGAAGCTGATCAACAGAATCCGTGCCTTCAGACATGGTTTGAACAATATCCGGAGGCAGATGGCTGGCTGGAAAAGTATTGGAAGCACTATTGCGAATCAGAGTATTCTGAGGAATTATGGAAGAAATATGAGGAAAAATGGCAGAGAAGCTTAAATTCTGGAGATTATCGTTTTAATAAAATCTCCTATCAAAATGTGATTGCCAATGCGCTGGAAATGGGACCGCTTCGTGTCAGATATCTGGTATTTAAGAAGGATGAGAATGCTGTAGAAAAAAGGAAGAAGCCAGACATTCATTATTTATATGAGATACAGGAAGGTGAACGCAGACCACAGGAAAGTACAATAACAAAATTCCTGAAAAATATTGCAGCGTTTCTGATATTGCAGACATACCATCCAGAGGATCAACAGGAGATTTTGTTGGACAGACGGCGCTTATTAGGCTGGTATGGGCAGGATGATCAGAAAAACGATACATCAATCTGGTATCTGGATCATTTCCTGTGGCATGGAGAAACCATTTTCTGGCGAAATGATACACGTATAAATTTAAATTTCATTAAGTTTGGCGTCAATCCGGAATATTTGAAACATTTTGATTTTAAGCTGATTGAGCCTAAGTCAGAGGACGAATTGAAGACATATATTAAAGAATATGGAGATCGTTACTGGATTCTTAAAGATACAGGACATGTGAAGAATAGTCCGTTATGTTTTGTGAATAACATAATAAAATAATACCCCCGGTCAAAAGGTCAGATGGAAGAAAACCATCTGGCCTTTCATCTCGTTTGCAAAAAAGATTGCAAAGATACTGAGAAAACTATTAAGTGCAAGTTCTTGCTGCACATAGGCTGCTATAATCAGCCTATAGCAAATGAACATGAATTTGAAGGAGGAGATACGTATGAACACAGGTAAAGCATTAGAAACAAAACGTTTAGTGCTTGTTCCTGGCAATAATGCCAGGGATGATGAGCCGTTTATAAACATGCTGCGAAATGATGGTAATTTTCGAGATTTTTGCGGCATTGAGTTCAGCGAAAAATATTTAGCAGAATTCAGGAATTATTTTGAACGGACAGGCCACGATGAATGTATTTATTCAATATTTCTTAAAGGTTCGGACCGATTCATTGGTTATGTGGGATTTCACCGGGAAAGAAACTTGGACTATGAAATAGAATTTTATATCTCCAAAAGTGAGAGAAGAAAAGGTTATTGTGAGGAAGCTTGTAAAGCAGTGATGGATTTGTTTTTTTCAGAGGGGGTGTCAGTTGATCATACCAGAATAAGCGGAAGAAAACTGTATGCAACCACACTTTCTGATAATAGACCTGTGATGCAGTTACTGTCAAAGCTTGGCTTTACCGAGAACGTTCCGGAAGATGGAAAAGCGCTTATTATGGAAGGATTTGTAGATGAGGAAACTGATGAATTCTTTGGATACTGTGTGGCTAAATATGTTCTCGTGAGGGAAGAAGGGTATAGTTGGGATTCAACTATCGGTTGATTTTATTGAGAGTCCCAGGGTATTATAATGAAGAAAAGGAAGTGGGAATGTATGCGTGAAACGATCATCCGCAAATTGCATGAAATTGAAAAGACAGAAAATGTGCGTATTCTTCTGGCAGTCGAGTCTGGCAGCCGCGCCTGGGGCTTTGCGTCCCCGGACAGTGATTATGATGTGCGATTTATCTATGTTCGTCCGAAGGAGGACTATCTCCGTCTGGAGAAGATCAGGGATGTCATCGAACTGCCTTTGGATGATGTGCTGGATATCAACGGTTGGGATTTGCAGAAAGCATTGAGACTTCTGTACAAGTCTAATCCGACCTTATTTGAATGGGCAGCATCCCCGATCGTTTATATGGAAACTGAATTTGCTGGTCAGTTCCGAAACGTGATGAACACCTATTTTTCAACAAAAAAGAGTCTGTATCATTACATCAGTATGGCAGAAGGCAATTATCGGGAATTCCTGCGAGGTGCCAATGTCAAGGCAAAGAAATACTTCTATGTCATGCGTCCTGTTCTGGCTTGCCGTTGGATATTAGAGAAAGGGACACCGCCGCCAATGCGTTTTACAGAACTTATGGCAGCAGAATTGCCGGGAGAACTTCATCCGGAGATGGAGCATCTTCTTGAATTGAAGATGAATGCACCTGAGATCAAAGAAATACCAAGAATAGATGTGTTAAACGAATATCTGGATACTTCGATTACGGAAATTAAAAATTTGCTGTTGGATATGGATGACACGAAGAAGATGGAGTGGGAGATCCTGAATCAGATGTTTCTAAAGTTCATCTCGGTGAACTAAGGTCATGGGAGACTTAGAGTGCCAGCTCTGGGGCTTTTGCTTTTTATGAAAACAATAAGAGATAACACCCCCGGTCAAAAGGTCAGATGGAATAAAAACTATCTGATCTTTATTTTTTTGCCTAAAAAAGTAAAAAAAATTGGGAAGGCAAAATTTAGAGCAAGTTCTTACACTATTTGTATTGCTATAATTATGCCATAGCAAATGAAGTTGCCTAAGAAAGAATTTGATTAGCGGGGATTCAACTGCTGGTTGATTTCATAGGAACACAAAACAAATTATAATGAAAAGAAGGAGCGTCAGTGTATGAGCAACAGAACGAATGCAATTTTGTCAAAGATTATGGAAACGGCGGGTGTCGATCAGGAAAATTTTTCGGGACCTGATGCGGCAATTTTGAGGCTGCTGCGTTATTATCGCCAGGATATTCCGGCGTCGCCGCGTTATTTATACGATGGCGATGCGGTCAGCTTCTACTATGATGATGCGGCTGTCAATGCAGTTCAGGATGAAAAGAGTAAGCAATGGCTGGCTGAACGCGGGGATGTGATGACTTCTCTGTGGGTGCCATTGACAACGTTTTTGGGAATGAATGATGGCAAAGTTGCCGGTAAGAATGATGACAATATTGATCACATTTTGTCGCGCTATCAGGAAGGGGACCCGAAGGTGCTGGAAGCCTTTGAAATGATGCGATATTTAGCTGAGCATTATTTTTCAAGAGGAAATTTGCTTTTACTTCCGGATATGTGCAATGAATTTGGTGCGTACAGAATGAATCCGGATAAGTTCAGGGTTTCAGAAGACAAAGTGGATCAGTTCCTGTGGAGAGGCTGGAATGGGAAAATGATGGCTTATTTTGCTTATAACTATGATTATATGACCGAGTGGATTTTATCTGAACATTTGGAGTGCATGTACTATGAGGGATTTTTTGAACATAGCCTCGAAGAAATAGAAAGCAGCGATTTTGTGATTAATACGCATGAAATTAAATTTTCGCCATTTTGTCTGCAGTCCATGATCGGGGATTGGACAAGAATCCCGGCATATGATTACAGGGAATTAACGGACAGCGAATGGCATCTGTATTTCGATAATCTGGCGAAGGTAATTGCTTATAGAAATAAACAGCACTTTCAGTCACATTTGCCATATAAATTCAATGTGTAAGGATACAAGCGAGGAGGAGCAACATGTTAAAACATATCAATTTTCAGGCAACAGAGTATGTTATAGTAACCGGAGGCAACGGCAGGGTTAAGAAGCAGGGATATGGACTCGGCTTTTTCTACAACAATGCATCCACGAGCATTAAGGTGATTCCATCGATAGCTTTTGATACCTCTTATATGTTCAATGATATTATAACCCATGATTTTCAGAATATTTCTGTTCAGGGAGACATTTCTTATGTGATTGACGATTTTGAAGCAGCTTCTGAAAAGACAGATTTTTCATTTATCAATCCGGAGGATTATGCGGAGAAGTTATCGGAGGCACAAAGTAAGATGTCCAAAAGGATTATCGGAATTGTGAAAACTGAAATTGCTCAGTTTATGGCTGCTAAAGATATCAGAGCGGCTATTCAATCTCAGAATGAATTGGCTGCAAAGCTGAATGAATCCATGAAGCATCATACATATGTCAGGGAATTTGGTTTAAGTGTAATTAATGTATCTGTTCTTGGTATTATGCCGCAGCCAAAGACAAGGGAGGCGCTTGAATCATCAGCGAGAGAAGAAATTCTCAGACAGCAGGATGACGCCATTTACAAGAGACGTAATTTTGCAATTGAGCAGGAACGCAGCATTAAAGAGAACGAATTGAATACAGAGATTACAATTGCTGAAAAAGAGCGGGAGAAACAGGAGAAGGCGATAGATGCTAAGATGGCTTTGCAGCAGAAGAACGCGGAAGCAAAAATGCAGCAGTTAAATGATGAGCATGAATTTCTCATGAGAGATGTGGAAGCACATGCTGTCAGTGATAAGGCTCTTCATGAAAAGAATATGGAGTCATGCAGTTTTGAACAGAAAGAGCAGGCGATTAAAAATGAAACACAGCGTTCCATTGCGGATACGAAAGCTTATGAAAGTGATGTGCTTTTAAAAGTCTTTGCGCATATTGACAAGGATGTCCTTACAGCGCTGCTTTTATCAGGCATGGACAGCGGCAAAATGATTGCTAAAGCCTTTGGAGATCTTGCGGCCAATTCAGAGAAAATCGGTAATCTCAATATTACACCGGATTTGTTGGATACATTGGTTAAGAGGGATGGAGAACTGTGATGGAAAGAGAAATGAGGGGAATGAACAAAATTGTAATCGTGTCTCAGAAGACACGATTACAGGAACTCATTGAGCGATTTAATACAAAGGAACAGGCTCAGTTTTATATTGAACATATGGGGGATTCCTTTGATGATTATCTGGATGAGGACCGTTGTTACGCAGAATCCCTGACTTATGTCAGGAAAAAGGCAGAGCAATATGCGAGGGTTTCTGTCATTGATAAAAGCTTTTTATGCAATTATATTTTTGGCAGAGATGATCTTGTTGTATGTGTGGGCAGGGACGGTCTGGTATGCAATACAATGAAATATCTTGAAGAGAGTAATCTGGTGATTGGCATCAATCCGGATCCTTCCAGATGGGAAGGCGTTATTTCACCATTTTCGGCGGAGGATTCGAGGTGGCTTTTTGCAATCATATTCGACGGTTTGAGAGAGGTGACAACGAAAAAAATAACATTTGCTCATGCAGTTACTCAGAATGGGCAGGAGCTATATGCAGCCAATGATATTTTTGTGGGACCGGCAAATCATATATCGGCGGGATATGACATTTTGTACAGGGGGAAGTATGAAAGACAGTCTTCCAGCGGTGTCATAATTTCAACGGGGCTGGGACAATCCGGATGGTACAAATCCGTTATAGCTCAGCTTAATGGGGGTGCAGAGTTCCTTCATATGAATAAGCCGTCCTACACGGCAATCGGATGGAGTGATCAGGAATTATCTTTTGCAGTCAGGGAACCTTATCCGTCAATCAATTCCGGTGCAGATATTGTAATGGGAAAAATTAAGCTCGGTGAGTCCCTGAAACTGAGATCCTGTATGCCGGAGAATGGTGTTATTTTTTCAGATGGAATGCAGGAGGACGCCATTTCATTTAACTCAGGAACCCTGGTGACCATTACAGTGGCAAAAAAACAGGGAAATTTATTGGTATGTTCGTGATAAGTGCAAGTTCTTGCCTTATATGCAATGGTATACTAACATCATCAAAGGAACCTTGACAACTAAATATTGAAAAAATTAAAGACAGCCGATTGTATTATTATCAAAAACAGATTATAATATACACTGTAACTAAAAAAAATATATTTATAAAACGATAAAGGGGAAATGTATGATGAGAAAAAACAAATTGTCAGCAATCATGATGATATTGGTACTTGTGATGGCAGCGGCGCTGACCGGATGCTCAGACAAGAAAGCTAAGGAACAGGAAATACAGAACAAAGTATCGGCTATTGATACTGCTTATGAGGCATTTACAGCGGAAGCAGATCATGCGAAGAAACTGGAAGCTTATAAGACAATGGTTAGTGAGGATGAGGCCTATATAGAGGAAGATGCTGTGAAAGAGAAATACACAGCGGTTCTGGCTGACATGAAGAAGGCCTTTACAGACGAGTACGACAGTACAATTGCAGAGAATACGGTCGATGTCAGCAAGGAAGAGGATGAGAAGAAAGTCAGCACTTATAAGGACAATCTGACCAAGGCTTTGGGAACAATCAAGGCGGATGCGGTTTGTACAGAGGAAGAAATAACAGCTTATGAAACCAGTGTAAATGCTGCTGTAAAGACTTATGATGACCGTGTGACAGCAATCAAGAAGGCTGCGGCTGAGAAGAAGGCTGAGGAAGAAGCCAAGGCGAAGAAAGAAAGTGAAGAGGCTGTAGCTGCAAAAGAGAAGACTGCAAAGTCTTCGGACGGCAGTGCATCCGGCAAGAGTACTTCCGCATCCGGCAGCAGTAATTCAGGCTCATCGGGCAGCAGCTCATCAGGCAGCAGTGCATCAAGCTCATCGGGCAGCAGTTCCAGCGGCAGTAATTCAGGATCATCAGGAAGTTATTCAGATTACAGTGCATCCGACAATTCCGGAAGCAGTACATCCAGCAGTTCCGGAAGCAGCGATGCATCAAGTGCATCAGGCAGTAGTTCCGGTTCTGAATCATCAGGCGGTTCATCCGGATCAGAAAGTGGGAACCACACTTGGGCAACCGGAAGCATGACTGGTGATGACGGTCAGGAGCATGAATTCACAATTAAAGATAATATTCTTTATAATGATGAGGGCGAATCAGAAGATATCAGTGCCTGGGTCGCTCATTAGGTATTAAGCAAAATTCTAAAGCAGCGATAACAATGGGAGGTCATGGAAATTGACCTCCTTCTTATTCAGAAGGGTGTGATTTGATATGAGATATCTTATTTCAGACATTCATGGTTGTTATGATCAATACAGACAGCTTTTGCAGAAAATCAATTTTTCGTCACAGGATGAATTGTATGTTCTTGGCGATGCGGTGGATCGGGGATCAGATCCGATAAAAGTATTGCAGGATTTAATGCGCCGACCGAATATTATTTATATTCTCGGCAATCACGACCTTGAGATGTATTTGCTTCTGAATAAACTGACAGCGGAGATCACAGAGAAAAACTGTGAAACGCAGATTACTTCTGAACTTTTGGAAGCTTACAGTCTTTGGTTGTCAGATGGCGGAGCTGTGACAGTGAAGCAGTTCCAGAAGCTGTCACGGGATGATCAGCAGGAAATCCTTGATTTTATTGCAGATGCATCGGCGTATGAGGAGATTGCTTATAAAGGCAGACGTTACATTTTGACCCATGCCGGTCTGGCAAATTTCTCATCAGAGAAAGAATTGGAGGATTATGATCTTTATGATTTTGTAGAAGGACGGGCTGATTACGGCAGGCGGTATTTTTCTGATGAAAATGTATACCTGGTGACCGGACATACACCAACACCGTTGATTGATGGCTGGAACCGGGCGGAAGTTTATAAGGAAAATGGGCATATTGCTATTGATTGCGGGTGCTGTATGGGCGGACGTCTGGCGGCTTATTGTATTGAAACAGGAGAAACAACTTATGTGCGCGGCATCAAGAATGAAGAAACCGTTTAAATGCGGCATCAGGATTTATAAGTTTTGAACTTGATCGGAAGAAGGGAGCGATGGCAATGGCAGTAAGAATGACAGTGAATGATATGATGGATCGGTATTGTCCCGGATTAAATGAACTCTATGATGGTGAAAAACGTTACCGTTTTTACCAGAGTACCTATTATGAGGATTTCCTTGAATTTTACGAGCAGTCTGAAAGTATAACCTATGATCGTATGGACAACATTCTTTTTAATGATTATTACGGACGGAATCACAGCAGGAAGATCAAGCGTCTGAATGCAATGCTGCTTTTTGGAAACGACATCAAGACGAAGCATTCCCAGGGAGAATTGATAGACATGCTGTTTAATCTGCAGGAGGATCGTATGTTTAACCCTTATCATCATTATTATATTCATGAAATTGATGATGAGGACAGGCCATCCGGCTCCATGAATGAACGGGATCGGAAATGGCTGAAGATTGCCGGCTGCGATAAGAAAACAAAGAACATGATCATTGCAGGCAAGATTTATGATTTGTTGGACATTATGACATTGTCTGAGTTTTATAATACAGACCCTTCTAACCCGTCAAATAATGAACGGAATCCTTTCACAGATCGGATCAGGGATGTGTATGCGACCATTGATCGATTCTATCTGAATCAGCCGGTGTACCATACCAAGTGGAAAGAAATCATGGATCCCATCAAAAATCTGATCAATTGCTATTCCTTTCCGGGGGAATACAATGAGATATGGGTGAGAGCAAACGAAGCGATTCTCTATTTTGATGCGGCCTTTGTGGTTCTGGAAGAATGTCCGGAAATGTTCTGGAAAATCAACGAGGGAAAATGTGCCGTCCATTTTGCTTTCCACGTAGATCAGGGAATGATCGCCCGGAGAAGGCAGTATTTTCGGGAAAAGGAAAAAGAGGACAGCATAGGAAATGTGCACCGTTCAGAAGAAATGCTTTTGGAGGAAGAGCTGAAGAAGGCATTGATGATCATTGTGAATACAGAATTTGAAGACTCAGAGGCTTTATAGGAAACTATAGAGCTTTTTTGAACCGTTTTTTTAATGCAAGAGCCGAAAGTCAATGTTGATCACGTATAGAAAAGGAAGATGAAGCATGAAAAATTACAGAAGTGTCTCACTTAACAGAATTAAGGATTTTGAAACTTATGCAGAGAAAAAATTAAAAGCCGGACATATTATTATTGAAATCCGGCCCAATGGGGAAAGAAATGAGATCAGAAAAATAGTGAGCTATGCGCAGGATAAAAATGGACAGACATGGATCTGGCAAAAAACAGATTCGGAGGAAATGAAGAGAAAAGCTAATCCGTGCTTACGTCTGGAGAATCCGGACAATGAAAAAATGTATTGCCAGTATTATGTTTCTGTAAAGCAGGGAGATTTTAAGAATTGGGGAGGACCTTGACATGGAGTATCTGCTATCGAATCCAGTGTGTGACAAACTGCTGCATGATATTGTAGGCGAGGTTGGTTAGGCAACCATTGTCGGTGCAGCGAAAAAAGTGTTAGAAATGGAGGAGTATCAATGAAATATGAAGATAGAATACAGTTAAAAGTCGATGAATTGACCACAGCATTTTTTGACCACGTTATCGCTTATTATTTGTCAAAACCGTCGGGCCTTGGGGGACCCGGCTGTGTCATTATGGTATCAGACGAAGGAAAGTCTTATCAGTTTCATGGACCTGAACTTGATCAATTGAACTATTATTCTGAATGGCAGCTTTTATTTCCAATTTTGCGGAAATATTTAAAAGACGGAAGAAGACTGGATGATACACAACAGGTTAAAGGATGGAAAAGTTTCAAAGTCGGTTATATCGGTGAAATGCTGATTCTGAGAGAAGACTTGTATCTAAGCTATTTAGAAAACAGAGGTAATCTCAGTAAATATGGGTTGGATACGCAGTGGGAGGAGGCTTGTATTAAAATTGCTTTGTTAGCCAATGCAAAGTCAGAGGCTGAAATCGGCAGAATTAATAGGGAGCATGAACTTCGAAAGCCGGTATGTGAAAGGGGTGATCTTGTTTCTTTTACTATTAGAAGCGACAGGGAAGAATGGCCTTGTCGGGGAAGGGTTGTGGGCTGTGATTTTTATCGAAATAATTTCAGGATTGAAACAATTGAATATGATATCTGGGGACCTGACTTTATGAAACCAAATGAAAAGATTCTATATAAACATATAGATGAGAGTCTGGTTAAGAAAGCACCTGGGCACATGCTTATTATTTCGGGAATAGAACGTGCAGAGAAAGACAAGGTCATCAAGAGATTGCTGGAAAGATACCCGGATGAATATGCATGGTATGGTGATCATAATTTCAGAAAAATAAATGCCGGGATCTACAAGAAGTGTTATGAGGGAAAAACCGTTATTGTAGATCTCGAGGTGGATGAAGAAGCAGACTTTAAAAAGATTCATCCGAACGTCAATATTCTGGAAATTATCACAAAGTCATCAAATCAGCTGAGTAGGCGGGAAAAAACAGTCATACATGACTGTCATGATGGAAAGAATTTGATATACAGAAGTGAAGAAACTGATATAGAATCGCTTTGTGAAATGATTGAGATATTAAAACCTTAAAGGTGAGTACAAAAAAGGAGAATGGATAAAATGTTTGAATTGGTACCATCAGCGTGTATGCGTGCGTATTTTGAGGAACTTCATTTTGAATTTACGGATTTTCAGAAAGCAACATTAATTTGGAATGCGCCAAATAAGTCATGGAAAGAAAGATTGGAAGCACTCTGTGAGTTAGCAGAAACAACAGAAGATGCCAATATTCGTCAGCAAATTCATGAGCGAATGTCTTTTGAGCAGAAGAAAGGGGAAACATTTCTGAATAATGATTCGGGACGATATATGTCGGCAGATTCCTTCCGACCGGATCGATTTGAGTTTGCTTTTATGAAGATTCCGTTTGACATGCAGGTGGGAGCATCGGTGAAGGATCTTGCAACAGGGCGCTATTATGTGTTAGCGCAAGGGAAAAAGGACTGGGATGTGTATCTTCAACGCATAGAAGCGAATGGATGGTATGTAGATTATTCAGATATTCAGGTGATCGTCTATGAATTGACAGAAACAGGGCATTGGTCGCATATGCACATTAATCCATTGTATCTGGATTATGAATTTCCGCCGTATATCGAAGGCGATGAAGTGAGAAATACATTACGAAGGGCGATGGAAGCATTTGGGGATTATTTGCATTATATGGATTGCGGCAAACCGAAATATGCGGATGATGAAATGGTTCTGAGGACGGCCAGAGAATATGCAGGAACAGTTCGAAAACAGGACTGTTGGTATAGGCGTGTTCAGGAGGCTAAGAAAGTGGAAGATATCATGCTTTAAAGGGGAGGAAAATAATAATGCTGGGACGGTATGAACCTGAATTTGAGGTAAAATTGATGTTGAGGACAGATTTAAGTTCTGAGGAGAAAACATTTATAGAAGAAAAGATGAATTTATATGTTGAATCCTATCATATGATGTTACATGATGATGGAATGACTTATAGTCTGAAATCACCTTATGAAATAGGCCAGGGTCTTAATATGGGAATATCATTTTTTTGGAAGTTAGAACGGTATAAGGCGTATTTTGCAGTTTTAAAATATTATAGTTATTTAGAAGGTGATATTAATGGAAGGAGAATTTCTTCGATAGTCGTGCCATCAAGAGATTATAGAAAATTTATGGAGGATCGTCAAATTGAATTGACTGATTGGGAGAAAGCTGTATTGGTTTATAACAATCCAATTGCATCTTATGACGATAAGATGCGTTATCTGAATAAATGGATGGGACAAATAAAGCAGATTGAAAAGGCTTTTGTTGACCTGCCGCTTTTGTTCAGAAGAAAAGATATTGTACATATAATGGGGACAAAACTTTATGGTATCGTGGCTGGCCCTGCGGATGATGAAGAAGAAATGCAGTATAGGCAATTGGCAAAAAAGGCGCATTATAGTGAATCTCAGGTAACAGTGAATGTAATGTATGATGGGAAAAGGCTTTTGCAGATGCCTTATCTTGAGCATGTGTCGCCTACTCAAGTGGAGTATGCGGCATTGAATGATTATGATGAGCGTAAGGCGGGGCTATTACGGATAGTTAGGCAATTATATTCTGATTAGAAAAAGGAGGTACGATCAAGTGCACTACGTGATAAGCGACATACATAATGATGACGGTAGATTTTGCGAAATGTTAGCAAGGATTCATTTTTCGGAGCAGGATCATTTATTTATCCTTGGAGATGTGTTTGACCGCTCTGATTTTAGTCCGAATCCTGTGGATTTGTATTTCCATATGCTTGAATTAGAAGACAGATGTACAATTTTGTGCGGTAATCATGATCAGAGTCTGGCTGCTTATATATCAGACTATTATCGTCTGCCAGAGTGGAAAAGAAGAAAAATACCGCCTTATCCATATAATACATTCAGAATTTTCACGCGGCGATTGACACCGGTTGATATACAGAAGCTGGCAGATGTGATTGCTTCATGGTCGCTGCAGATCACGGTTGAGGTCGATCATAAGAAATATCTGTTGGCCCATGCCATGACTTCTGCGCCGGGTATTGAAAAGCCGTTGACGTATTATTTGATGGGAAGTGAACTGGATCAGTCGTACTTGAAAAACGGTATTGATGATTACATATCTATTTGCGGTCATAGGACGAATGCTGATCATTCAATCTGGAAAAACGAAAAGGAAAATGTGTATATGATTGACTGCGGATGTGGTTTTAAAAGTGGTCGTTTAGGGTGTTTATGCCTGGAAACAAAAGAAGAATTTTATGTATGAGGTGTTATGATGTTAATCAAAGGAAAATATACAACAGCGCAGGTTTATACAACTAAAAATGTTGAGACAGCGATTGAAGATTATGCTGCATCACAGATTCAGGCACTCTGTGATCAGCCGATAAATGAAGGATGTCAGATCGCCGTGATGCCGGATGTGCATGCGGGAATCGTTGGGACAATTGGATATACTCAGACTGTCGGCAAAGCGATCATGCCGAATGTGGTCGGGATTGATATCGGTTGCGGGATGACATTAGCACGGGTAAAAGGACGAATTAAGGATTTTCAGAAACTGGATACGGTGATAAGGGAGAAGGTTCCGGCGGGATTTGCTATAAGAGACGATGCACTTCGCATGGCTGATGAAATAGATCTTTCAGAAATGCATTGCTATAAAAATATACAGGCAGACAAAGCATATCGGTCGATTGGTACGCTGGGCGGCGGCAATCATTTTATAGAGGTGGATCAGGGAGAAGATGGAGATTTTTATCTTGTGATTCATTCCGGAAGCAGGCATCTTGGGATTGAGGTGACGAATTTTTATATCAATCAGGGTGAGAAAGTACTGAAGGAAAAAGGTTGTTCAGTTCCTCATGAGACGACATATCTTGAAGGACAGCTGATGCAGGAATATCTTGAAGATCTGCAGATTGTACAGAAGTATGCGGATATTAACAGACAGGCGATATTGGCAGAGATTATAAAGGGAATGAAGTGGAAGGTTCAGGACACTTACAGCTGTATTCATAACTATGTGGAGTCAGCGGACACAACATTTACCGGTACGCCAATCATTCGAAAAGGTGCTATTTCAGCAAAGGCAGGAGAAAAGGTAATTATTCCAGTGAATATGCAGGCGGGGATCATTCTTGGAACAGGACTGGGAAATGATGCATGGAATCAGTCGGCACCCCATGGAGCGGGACGGCTTTATAAGCGTTCAGCTGTGAAGGAGCATTTTACGGTGTCGCAGTTTAAAAAAGCAATGCAGGGGATTTATTCTACCTGTATCGATGAGGGGACACTGGATGAAGCACCATTTGCTTATCGGTGTATGGATGATATACTTGAAGTAATCGGGGAGACTGTGTGTGTCGATCAGATTATTCGGCCAATCTATAATTTTAAGGCTGGAAGAAAGAAAAAGCGAAATACTTTGAAAGATGAGAAATAGACAAATATCAGATAGATTAGCAGTCAGGCTATCAGAAAGCAGGTAAAATTGGCTGAGTATATAACAGGGGATTGTCACGGTGATTTTCAAAAGGTTGAAGTGTTTTGCAGACGGATGCAGACAACAATCGAAGATTGTATGATTATTCTTGGTGATGCGGGAATTAATTACTGTATGGATCATCGGGATACGGAGAGAAAAAAGTATTTGGCAGGGCTTCCGATTACAGTTTTTTGTGTATATGGTAATCATGAGGAAAGACCTTCTAACATTTCTTCTTACAGAAAGAAGAAATGGAAAAATGGCACCGTTTATTTTGAGCCGGAATATCCGAATCTGATCTTTGCGAAAGACGGTGAAATCTATGAATTTTCAGGCAAAAAGGTATTGGTTATTGGTGGTGCCGGCAGTCCGGATAAAACCTATCGAATGATGACCGGTCTGCCGTGGTTTGAAGATGAACAGCCGAATGAATCAATCAAAAATTATACGGAGCAGCAAATAGCAGACAGCCGTTGGAAAGTAGATTATGTGTTGTCTCATACATGTCCGCTGGTGTATAGGCCTGAAAAATCATTATATACTTTATCAGACCCCAAATCGATAGACTTATCAACAGAAAGATGGCTGGAAACACTTGCGGCAAACCTGCAGTATGAGCGATGGTATTTTGGACATTATCATGATAATCGGGTTTATGTGGATGCAGAAATGCTTTACGATGCGATTAAGCTGCTTGGATTGAAAGAAACGCTTCAGAAACAGGGAAGGCCGGAATATCGAAAAGATGAGGCGGTTATTTTTTCGACGAAGATCAATGGCATGGAAGTCGATGGATATGGTACAATTAAGCAGGTACATACCTATGGAACGAAAGTGATGGATCAGGAAGTTACTTATGATATTTATGGGGTCAAAAGCGGCGGTGCCGGGACAAAGGAATTGTTTGAGAACATAGCGGAATCGCAGTTGATGTCTGCGATTTTATAGACGGTTGACTAAAATTAAAAACAAATGAGATTTTGAGAGAGGAGTGACAGGCAATGAAGTATTATATCAGTGATTTACATTTATTTCATGAAAACGCCATTGCCTTTGATCCTCGGCCATTTGCGTCATTGCAGGAAATGCATGATACGATTTTAAAGAACTGGAATGACCGTGTGACCAATGGGGATATGGTATATATTTTAGGTGATGTGAGCATGCGCGGCAAAAAGGAAGAGCTGATTGCATTCGTGGCTCAGTTAAAAGGGCGTAAAGTGTTGATCAAGGGGAATCATGATGACGTTTCTGATTACCGTTATCAGCAGTTGTTTCATGAAATCTGCGATTATAAAGAAATGCATGACACGATTGGTAAGGAGCATTATAGTCTGGTTTTGAGCCATTATCCGATTTTCAGTTGGAGGAACATGGGACGAGGAAGAATTCTCCTGTATGGGCATACCCATGAGAGTGAGGAAGACAGGTTTTATCAGAAGTGTCTGTCCGAGATGAGGGCGAATGACTGCCGGCATGTCTATGAAGCGGAAGAATTAAGAGCCTATAACGTTGGATGTATGCGGGATTATATGAATTATACGCCGAGAACGTTGGAAGAAATTCTGAATTCAAGGAGTAAGGTGTAAAGAATGATTTATTTAAGCAGTTTTGCGCTGAGTGATAAAAAGGTGAAAAATCCGAATCTCTATCCTTATTCAGTTTTTCAAGATAAGGATTGTGATCCATTTGTGTTCGCACCCATCACGATTTTGTATGGAGATAACGGATGTGGAAAGTCAACATTGCTGAATATTATTGCACAGAAGATCAATGCAAAGGGCTATGAGACATATGCCTACGGACAGTATTATATACAAAATTATGTGGAAGAATGCCGCTTTGATACAGGCGAAGATGACACTGGAAGGAATCTATCCATTCCGGCAGGCAGTCTTTACATGAAAAGTGAAGATGTTTTATACGAGATTAAAAAGATCCAGCAGGAAGAGGCATTGGAGCAGGGATATGTCTATGAGCAGGTGCGGAGGAAAGGAATGCGCAAAGACGTGGCACAGGAAATGTTTCACAGCACAAATGGAAGGGCATGGTCCACAATGCAGATTCTGAAATTTGCCCAGGAGAAATATTCAAATGGTGAAACAGCCATGCAGATGTTGACGGACATTCTGGAACCGGATAATCTGTATCTTCTTGACGAGCCTGAAGTTTCTCTGTCTCCGCAGAATCAGGTGAAATTAGCAGAGGAAATCAATCAATGTGCACGTTTCCTGGGCTGTCAGTTTATCATAGCCACTCATTCGCCTTTTATGCTTGGTACACTTCAGGCGAAAATCTATAATCTGGAATCAACAGAAGTAGAAGAGGCCAAGTGGTATGAATTGAAAAACGTTCGGTATTTTTATGAATTTTTTGATAAAAACAGAAAATATTTTGTGAGATGAACAAAGGGGGCGTATCATTGTGATACGCCCCTTTACTGTATCAAAAAGATTCAATAGATTTTACAATCCCTGCACATGTTCCACCAGTCTGGATACAAATCCAGCCGTAATATCATCCTTGTCCAGTTCATGATTAAATTCAACGATATCCATCGCCTGAACCGGCAGCCGTGTCAGCAGTTCATCCATCATCAGGAAGACGTCGTCTTCATTGAAACCTTCCGGAACGGGAACGGAGACGCCAGGCATCAGTTTCGGATCCATGGAATCAATATCGAAGCTGACATGAACAGCCGGGCAGTGGCTGAGATAGTCAATACTTTCGTTCAGACAGTTCTGAAGACCGTGTTCCATAATATAATCCCATTTATAATAACGAATATGGTGTTCTTTGAGAATTTCTGCTTCCGGCGGATCAATGTCACGCAGGCCAAGCATAACAATGTTGCCTGATTTTAACTTGATGCTGTCATCCAGAAAATGTGTCAGGGAAAGTTCACCAAGTCCCAGGAGTGCAGCCACCGGCATTCCGTGAATATTGCCGGTAACCGTTGTCTTGTCAGTGTTGATATCCGGGTGCGCATCAATCCAGATCAGCCCGGTTTCGCCTTTGGTATAAACAGATGTAGCGGATACAGAACCCATGGCGGCACTGTGATCTCCGGCAATCATCAGAGGGCGATGCCCGGATGTTAGAATATGGTAACCTTGATTGGCAATGCCTTCGCAGGTAGCGCATACACTTTCGAGATTCTTCAGATTGGCACGGAAAGGTCCCTTACACGTGATTTCTGGAACTTTATTCATTTGAAGATTTTTAAAATTTTCTGTTAAATAGTCGATACTTTTGATTAATCCCTTTGCACCGACGCCGTAGTGGGTCGGACAGCCGTATAATTCAAACATGATTGCCTCCAATAAATCAATGTCTGTGATCGAATGAGATATCAGACATTTCTTAAGTTTACTGCACTATAACACGGGTCAACTGGTCTGTCAATTTAATGGAATAAAGCCTATAGGACATGAAATGCATAAAAAAATGTATAAATATGGAAATATACACTTACATTGGAAGTGAGTCAAACATCATCCTGAAACATAATATAGTATAACCCCATTTTTGGAGTTATGTCATGATTTTGAAAGCATTGTTTGAAAGGATTCCGGCAGTATTGTGTCAGGGCAGCTGGGATACTGATATAGCATCCATTGCAATGTGTTCGAAAGAGGTAACAAATAACAGCCTGTTCATCTGCATTAAGGGTATGGAGCAGGATGGCCATCAATATATTCAAGAAGCAGCAGAGAGAGGAGCAGCTGCATGCCTGGTTGAAGAGGCTTTCTGGAAGAAGTCGGCATCCGTGCATGGAAATCTGAAGCAGGCTGAGAAAAAGACATCTGCATATGGGGAACTGGAGCTGCCTGAGCAAATGACGATTGTATCTGTGCAAAATACGCGAGAAGCAGCAGCCTGGGCGGCAGCAGCTTTTTATCGTTATCCGTCAAAGGAATTAAAAGTGATCGGGATTACCGGCACAAAGGGAAAAACATCCACAACGTTTATGATCCGGGATATTCTGGAAGCCGCCGGGTATAAAACGGGCCTTCTGGGCACAATAGATTATGAGATTGGTGAAGAGAAAAAACGGGCGGAGCGGACAACACCGGAGGCGATTGATATTCAGCGTTATCTGAGAAAAATGGCAGACAGCGGATGCCGTTTTGCAGTGATGGAAGTCTCTTCTCAAGGATTAAAACTTCACCGCTCGGATGGCATTTTATTTGATGTGGGGGTTTTTACGAATCTTGGAAGAGATCATATCGGCCCGAAAGAACATAAAGATATGGCGGAATATGCGCATTATAAAAGTCTGCTGTTTCAAAAGTGCTGCTTTGGGATCGGCAACATAGATGATCCCTATTATAGGGAAATATTTAAAGATGCCTCATGTCAGGTTTGTACCTATAGCTGTAGGCAAAAAGCGGATGTTCAGGCTTCAGATATAATGTTAGTCAACCGTAACGGACAATTAGGTACATTTTTTAAAGTCAATGGGGAAGAATATGCAGTATCAGCACCGGGGGAGTTTTCTGTTTATAATGCAGTGGCGGCAATCACCGTATGCAGACACTATGGTATTGATCAGGAGATTATCCGAAAAGCACTGAAGACAATCCGTGTTCCCGGAAGAGTGGAAGTTATTGACAATGACAGGGGATATCTGCTTCTGATCGACTATGCCCATAATGCCATGAGTCTGAAAAATATACTGGAGACGATGCGCCGGTATCATCCGAGACAACTGTGGGTTCTTTTCGGATGCGGCGGAGGCAGATCAGCAGCAAGGCGCAGAGAGATGGGCTGTGTGGCAGGAAAATATGCAGACTTTACAGTGATTACATCGGATAATCCAAGATATGAGGAACCGGAGCGGATTATGCAGACAATTGAGGAGGGAATGAAGGAAACAAAGGGACAATATCAAATGATGGTTGATCGTAAAGAAGCCATGCGGTTTATGCTGGCACAGGGACGGCCGGGAGATATTTTGATCCTGGCGGGAAAGGGCCATGAACAGTATCAGGAGATCAAAGGAGACTATTTGCCGTTCAATGAAAGAAAAATTGCGCAGGAAATCCTGGCGGATCTTGACTAATACATCATTTTCGAAATAACGATGTATTTAGAAGGATGCAGAAAAAGTTTTAATGGAGGAACAGAGAAAATGAAGGCATTGATTTTATGGGGGATCGGTATGTCGGGCGGAATCGCAGTGGCGGCGGGATTATTTACCTTCCTTGTAATTACGGGAATTCCCCATCGGTTAATGACGATAACTCACACGACGGCCTATGGCGGATGGTATGAATGGATGTTTGTGCTGGGTGGTGCGCTTGGTAATGCAGTCTGGCTGACAGATACAGCAGTAAAAATACCGGCAGGGATGTTTCTGGCAGGTGCAGCAGGCCTTCTGGTCGGGATATTTATCGGGTGTCTGATCGGAGCGATTGCAGAGGTGCTGGATGCGTTGCCGGTGTTTTTCAAAAGAATCGGTATCCGTCAGGGCATCGGTGTCGTCATTTTCTGGATGGCCGTCGGCAAAACACTGGGGGCCTGGATGTGGTATTTCATATTGACCTAAATGCCAGTATAAAATAAAAGCAGGTATAGATTGAAGAATATGGAGGCGGGATACTGATTAATCAGAAGAAAGGTGTGAATGAAACAGATGGAAAGTGAAAAGCAGACAAAAAATGAAAAACAGACAAAAGGTGAAAAACGGATGGAAGATGAAAAACAGGCTGCCAGGAAGAGGCGGGATAAACGATATAATGATTACGTGAAGCAGGTAACTCCGAAACATAACTGCCTTTTAAATATGCTGAAAGCATTTGTTAGCGGAGGCTTCATTTGCGTCATCGGGCAGATGTTTTCGGATTGGTACGGCAGTATGGGACTTATGAAGGATGAGGTGTCAGGATATACAACGTTGTCGTTAATATTGATCAGTGTGATCCTGACATGTCTGAACTGGGTGGGGCCCATCACAAAATTTGCCGGTGCGGGCTATCTGGTGCCGATTACAGGCTTTGCCAATTCGGTGGCAGCATGTGCACTGGAATTTAAAGCTGAAGGAGAAGTTTTTGGTGTGGGTTGCAAGATATTTACCATTGCAGGCCCGGTGATCCTGTACGGCATTGTCACCAGCTGGGTACTGGGAGCAATTTATTGGGTGGTGCGGATGTTTGCTTAGGGTAATATCAGGGAAGTGCGCCGAAATCAGGTCTGCAGATGAAGAGAAAACTTGACAAAACAGCTGACTTGTTATAGTATACAAAAGAAACTTTGACAATTGAATAGATGGATTCACCATAATTTTTTCTTTAAGCGCCATGTACCGGAGTGATCCGGTTAACGAGGAGAAGGGTGATCGAAGATTCGGCGGATGCCCTTTCGTACAGCCCGGTGCGTATATATTGACAAATATGCAGGCAACTGCAAAACAAAAACAATATAACGGGAACTGATAAGTCATATTCTAAAGAATGAAATGACGAAATGATTATAAGAAGTATCGGAACTGTGCAGACAGTCCGATACGTAAAGATATAGATAGTGAGGAAAAATTATGTGTGGAATAGTAGGTTATACAGGTAAACAGAGTGTTGCAAAGCAGATTCTTGATGCATTGGAACTGCTGGAGTATCGTGGTTATGACAGTGCCGGTATGGCAATTGTTGATGAGACAAACGGCCAGGTGCAGATCCGTAAGCGTGCCGGAAGAGTAGCAGACCTTGAAAAGGTATGGAAGGCTAATCCGGTGAATGGTATTTGCGGTATTGGTCATACACGTTGGGCAACCCATGGCGGTGTCAGCGATGTGAATGCACATCCGCATCGTGCAGGACGTGTCACATTGGTTCACAATGGTATTATTGAGAATTATGAAGAGCTGAAGGATCATTTTGGCCTGGCGGATGAACTGATTTCTGATACAGACAGTGAAGTTGTTGCTGCGGTATTGAACCGTTTTTATACAGGTGATCCGCACGAAGCACTTTTCCAGACAGTGAAATGCCTGAAAGGTACTTTTGCCCTTGTGGTTATTTTTGATGATATCCCGGATGTGATTTTTGCTATCCGTAATGTCAGCCCAATCGTTGCTGCTTATCGTGAAGACGGTACCATGCTGGCATCTGATGTGGCTGCTCTTGGCGGTCAGGCAACAAGCTATATGGTAGTTCCTGAATATCACGTCGTTGAACTGCATACAGATGACATCCGTGTTTATAATATGAAGAATGAACTTTGCGAGGCAGAATTGCTGGATATTGACTGGGATACAACAAGAGCAGGCAAAGGCAACTATCCATTCTATATGGAGAAAGAAATCATGGAACAGCCGGAAGCAATCAAGGCAACACTGGCACCTAGATATGTGGATGGACGCATTTCTCTGGAAGCAGACGGTGTGCCGGATGATGTTCTGAAGAACTGTGAACGTGTCTGCGTGGTAGCATGCGGTACAGCAATGCATGCCGGTCTGGTTGCACAGTCTCTGGTACGTTCAATCCTTCGTATGCATATGGAGGTGGAATACGCATCTGAGTTTATGTATATGGATCCTGTCATTGATGACAAGACACTGGTTCTGGCAATTTCCCAGTCCGGTGAAACCATTGACACACTGGAAGCGCTGAAGTATGCAAGAAGCCAGGGTGCGAAGAGTATTGCAGTGATCAATGTAAAGGGTTCTTCTATCGCCCGTGAAAGTGATTATGTTATGTACACCTATGCAGGACCTGAGATTGCTGTTGCAAGTACAAAGGCTTATACAACTCAGATCGCTGCATTATTTGCATTGATCGGCCGTATGGCAGTTGTGCGCGGTGCCTTTAATGAAGAACAGGAGAAATCCTTTGTTGATGCATTGATGCAGGCTCCGGACGCCATTCAGAAGGTATTGGACAGAAAAGAAGAGATGCATCACATTGCCAGAGGCCTTCTGGAATCTAAAGATGCTTTCATGCTGGGACGCGGTCTTGATTATGCTATCCTTCTTGAAGGTGCATTGAAGCTGAAGGAAGTTTCTTATATTCATACAGAAGCTTATGCATCCGGTGAATTAAAGCATGGTACAATTGCACTGATCACAGAGAAGACACCGGTTGTTGCCCTTGTAACACAGGAACGTGTCCGCGATAAGGAGCTTTCTAACATCAGAGAGGTTCAGTCCCGCGGTGCAAGTGTTGTGATACTGGTTAAGGACGGCATTGATCTGGCAGATGCAGATTATACACATGTGTTCACGCTTCCTGCCATGGATGATGTGGCAATGGCATTCCCTGCCTCGGCAGCATTGCAGTTGCTGGCATATTATGTATCCATGGACAGAGGTCTGGATGTTGATAAGCCAAGAAACCTGGCAAAAGTTGTTACAGTAGAATAAAGTGTTTAGAGCCCGGCATACCGGCCAATGGTTTGTCTTTCGGCTTGAAATCAATTTTGTATGGTGAATCTGTCTTATGTCGAAGTAAATATGTCAAAGTAAATAAAAGGAAGCGATCAGAATCTGCGGATTTTGGTCGCTTCCTTTTTGGTTGGATGATAAATGTGTGCAAAAATTATTTCAGATAGTTTCGACAGATCGCATCCAGTACGTCAAAATAATTTTCAAATGTTTTCCGGCAGCAAAGCGGGTTACTAATGATGATACCCGGTGTGCAAAGTCCCGTCAGTGAGAAGGCCATGGCCACACGGTGGTCGTCATAGGTTTCAATGGTGGCCGCATGCGGGGTGCCGGGTTCAATATAGATATCATTGCCTTGAATTGCTGCATGGATACCCATACGGGAAAGATTTTCCACGATCGCAGCCATGCGGTCACTTTCCTGAAGACGGATATGGCCGATGCCGCGGATAAAAGTCGGACTGTCGGCAAATGGCGCAATAGCAGCCATGGTCAAAGCCTGGTCGGAAAAGCTGCTCATATCGATATCGATGCCGTGGAGTCTGCCCTGTGCAGGACCGGTCAGACGGATACCTTCCGGTGTATCCTCAGCACTGCAGCCCATTTTCTCGAAGGTGCGAAGCAGTGCCACATCTCCCTGCAGGGAATCAAAGTGAACGTGTCGGACAAGGACATTGCCGCCGGAGAGGACAGCCATGCCGTAGAAATAGGCGGCAGCTGATACATCCGGTTCAATCTGATAATCCTGTGACTGATAAGCGGCATTTCCCGGGATTCGCCATGTCTGATCGTCAGAAACAGAAATTTCGACACCAAACTGACGCATCATGGCGGTGGTCATATGAATATAGGAAAAACCATGATTGCCGGTGATATGAATGGCAAAATCATGATCCATCATCATAGCGGCCATGAGAAGGGCACTTAAGAACTGACTGCTGTCGCCGATATCTACAGTGGCCTCTGAAGCGGTGATACCTTCTGAATAGATGGTAAATGGAAAATAGCCTTCCTTTTCATGGCAGTCAATGCGGCAGCCCAGATCTGTTAAAGTGTTTAAAAGGGCAGCCATGGGACGCTTCTTCATCTGTTCGGAAGCATCCAGATGCCAGACACCTTTGGCACAGCCCAGCATGGCTGTCAGGAAACGGGCAGCGGTTCCGGCACTTCCAACATTGATAGCGGCTGTTTCTTTCGGGATGCGGCCGCCAAGACCTGTGACGCGAACGGTATGGGCCGGTTCATCAACCACGACATCAAAACCAAGATCCTTTAAACACTGCAGGAAGTGCCTGGAATCGTCACTGAACAGGGCGCCTTTCAGCAGCGTTTTACCATTGGCAAGGGCAGCCAGCATCAGAGCGCGGTTGGTAATGCTTTTGGAACCCGGCGCATCGATGGTCAGCTCAAAAGGATGTGTCGGATGGCTAAAAATCGGTTGTACTTCATATATATTCATGGGAATCCTCCTGGATCATTTTAATAGGATAGTTCAGAACGGTGATGACCGGCGCTGAACAGTAACATTGTACCACAGAATTTTGGGAAGGGGTATGTATTTGTATTGCAATTTTATACAAAATATGGGTATAATGATAATGTATGTTCTGCGGCCGGAATGCATTGGTGGACAGGACAGGGAGAATGAGGCACAGCAGATTAATGCGAACATTCGCCCATAGAATCCGTAAGTATGAAAAGAGGATAAGAAATGGATCATAATTTATACCATGAAATAGAAGATAAGGCACAGATTCTAGTAGATTCTCTGCCATATATCAGAGATTTTAACCAGAAGATTATTATTATCAGTTTCGGATGCAGCAATATCCTGACCGATGAGGAAGAACAGGAAGTTATGCGTGACATTGCGTTGATGAAATCCATCGGTATGCGTCCGATTGTTGTTCACGATACCAAGATGGGACATGACAAATTCCGTGAGAACAAACGTATTGCCAAGATGATTGAATTCTGCGGGGTAAAGGCAGTGGGTATCTGCGGTATCGATCTGCAGACTATTCATATGACACTGGACAATGATTATATTCCGGTTATTACACCGAATGATATTGACAATGAGGACACACCGATTCTGCCGGAAGAGGCTGCGAAGGAAATTGCCGTGTCAACCGGTGCAGAGAAGGTGCTTTTCCTGGGCAAAGAAGACGGCATCAGAGATGATGAAGGCCATATTATTTCACAGATGACCCGTGATGAGGTGGTCAAGATGTATGTAGCAGGAAAGTTTGAGGGCAGACTGCTTCAGAAAGTGACCTATGCCCTTCAGATGATTGAGCAGGGGGTGCCGAGGGTGCATATTCTGGGATCAAAGATGGCCCATGCGCTGTTGGTGGAGATTTTCAGTATTATCGGCGTGGGTACAGTGATTATGCCTGACAAAGAACATTATTATCCACATGAATTGAAGAAGAGAACGGCCGCTGCAAAGTAATATCGGACGGGCTTTGCCGGGATGATACATAGGACACAAAGCGTATTGATAAGCAATAAGAGAAGCTGATGCACAGAGAATAAGGCATCAGCTTTTCTGTGCTCTGAATTTATGAAAACAGATATTTTTCAAGGAAAAATCATAAGAAAAAACAGTCGGAAAATGTCAGTAAAATGTATGCGACAAATGGTGAAAATCGTATGTTGACATTACGTTTCATTAAAATGATAATATAGTGTGCAGGAGGCGGAAAAGGCCGCTGACGCAAAGAAAAAGTGAAATGAATTTTAGATGTGCATACACAGAAAGGATATAGAGATGAAGGAAAGAAACAGTACGGCAGCCATCAGTGTGAAGGCACCTGTGATCGGACTGCCAAGGGCGATGCTGTATGATCGTTATGAAGTGTTGTGGAAGTCATTTTTTTCAGCGTTGGGTATGAAGGGTATTGTCAGCAAGCCTACCAATAAAGCGATGATTGAAGCGGGCTCAGCACTGGCAATTGATGAAGCCTGTCTTTCCACCAAGATTTATCTGGGCCATATTCAGTCGCTGATCGGAAAGTGTGATTATATTCTTGTTCCGAGAATCAGCAATTTCGGTCTGCACCGGAATATGTGTACGAAGTTTGAATCACTATATGACGTTGTCTGTAATGTGTTCCGTAATACGGATCAGAAGTTTGTTGCCTACAATGTAGATGCCCTTCAGAAGATTGATGAAGAGAAGGCTTTTGTGGATCTCGGAACAGCCCTCGGCTATGATAGGAAGACGGCACAGAAGGCTTATAAGAGGGCGAAGAGGAACGAAAGTGAAGACTGGAAGAAGAAGGTTCGCGAAGAGGAAGCTTTGTATAAGTCACAGGGTATTAAGGTATTGATCGTTGCCCACAGCTATGTGTTAGGCGATGCTTACATCGGACAGCCTGTTATTGATTACCTGAAGGGTATGGAAGTGACGCCGATCCGCGCAGATGTTGTAGATCGTAAGGAAGCACTGAAGCAGAGTGCGAAGGTATCAAAGACGCTGAAGTGGGAGCTGAGCCGTGAACTGGTGGGCAGTATCCAGATGCATCGTGACAAGGTGGATGGTCTGATTCTCCTCAGCGCATTTCCGTGCGGACCGGATTCTATGGTGAATGAGATGATCATTCGTAAGTTCACCGGACTTCCGATTCTGAATATTGTTTTGGACAATCAGGATGGTACCGCCGGACTGGAGACGAGACTTGAGAGCTTCACGGATATCCTGAAGCTGAAGAAGGGGGTACTGTAATGGGCATAGGAAAAAAGAAGGTGTCATTTCCAATGGTAGCTAATTACAACAGTGTGATTCGCTACTTTGTGGAATGCGGTCTGGACGCGCAGTTTATCATGCCGCCGAAGATGACAAGGCGGACACTGGAGATTGGTTCGAGATACAGCCCGGATTATGTCTGTGCACCTTTTAAAAGCACATTAGGAAGTATGATCGATGCACTGGAAGCAGGTGCAGATACCCTGGTTATGACCATGGGATTATGCCGCCTGGGTTATTACGGCGAACTTCAGGAACAGATTATCCGTGATCTCGGCTATAATTTTGAGATGATCAATCTGGCAGAATATACAACGGGCAAGAACAGAGATTATCTGAAGGCGCTGCGTCGGATCAATCCGAAGATGAGTCTGGCAAAGTTTACACTGGCTGCTGCAGAGGGTCTGAAGATGGTGGAATATATCGATGAGATTGAGGCAGAATACTACAGAAATTGCGGTTTTGAACTCAACAAAGGTGACTATAAGAAAGCGTTGGACAGATTTTATCTGGCGATGAATATGGCGAAGTCCAAGAAGGATGTGGAGGAAGGCTATCGCGAAGCAAAACGTGAATTTAACCGTATTCCGATGGACAAGCCGGAGCAGCCTTTAAGAGTGGGTATCGTCGGAGAATATTTTACCATCATGGATCCTTTCTCCAATCTGGATCTTGAACAGAAGCTGGCGGATATGGGTGTGGAAGTGCATCGCTGGATGAATATTACCAATCGAAATCTGCACTATAAGGGACAGAAGAATCTTGGCGTTCAGATTGCCGAATATTGTCAGTATGAGATGGGACCGACATCCACAGCCAATATCTGGTGTGCGAAGAATTATGCGGTCAATGGCTTTGATGGTATCATTCATGTGAAATCTGCAGGCTGTACACCGGAGATTGACGTTATGCCGATTCTTCAGAATATCAGTGCGGATTATAAGATACCGGTATTATACCTGACTTACGATTCACAGACAAGTGATACGGGACTTGAGACCCGTGTGGAAGCATTTTACGACATGATAAGTATGAGAAAGAAGGTTGTCTAAATGGAAGAGGCATATCTTGGTGTTGATATAGGTTCGATTTCGACCAAAGGTGTTATTATAGATAAAAATTACAAGATTCTGGCCAGTGAATATATTTGGACAGAAGGCGATCCGATGGGCGCAGCGAGAAAACTGATCGAGCTTCTGGAGAAGCAGTTTGACAAAGAGAAATATCAGATCGTGGCAACAGGTACGACAGGCAGTGCCAGAAAGCTGGTAGGTGCCATGCTGGGCGCAACCATGGTGAAGAATGAGATCACAGCCCATGCAGTGGGAACAACTACACTTTATCCGGATGTACGGACGATTCTTGAAATCGGCGGACAGGATTCCAAGATTATCCTTGTGGAAAACGGCGTTGCTGTGGATTATGCGATGAATACGTTGTGTGCAGCCGGAACAGGTTCTTTCCTTTCAAGCCAGGCAAAGCGTCTGGGCGTGGAAGTCGAAGATTTCGGCAAGATCGCTCTGACATCCAAACACCCTACGCAGTTGGCGGCAAGATGTACGGTTTTTGCGGAATCGGATCTGGTGCATAAGATCCAGATGGGCCATACCAAAGAGGATATTATTGCCGGTCTCTGCCGTTCTGTTGTCAACAACTATCTGAACAATGTGGGTAAAGGCAAGAAGATTGTTTCACCGGTTGTATTCCAGGGCGGTGTGAGCAAGAATATCGGTGTTGTGGAGGCTTTTAAGAAGGCGCTGGGCTGCGATATCATCGTGGATGAGAACGGACATCTCATGGGTGCCCTCGGTATTGCGATTTTGGCAGGAAAGGGCAATAAGAAGAAAGTCTTTGATTTCTCTGTTGAAGATATGGTATTTAAGACAAGAGAGATTAACTGCGGACGCTGTCCGAATAATTGCGAGATCATCTGTGTATACAGAGATGACATGCTGATCGATTCATGGGGTAACCGATGCGATAAAGGTGCACTCAAAGCGGGCACACGTACCGGTGTCAAATAGCAAAAAGGCATTTCTCTTCATCGGGGAAATGCCTTTTGTATATTTAGAACATCTGGAAGTATGTCCTGTTTATTAGTGATATTCCTTCTGCAGGGAGAAACCGCGGCCGCGAACTTCACGGACTTCATTGATGGTAATGAAGGCGTTTGGGTCAGTGGCACGGATCAGCTCCTGAAGTTTAAAAAGTTCACGGGGGGAGACAACCGTCAGTACAGCATAGGTTGGCCGGCCGGTATAACCGCCTTCGATAGAAAGGAGGGTTGTTCCGCGATCCAGATCTGTCTGGATTTTTTTGTTGATTAGCTGATACTCCGGACTGATGATCTTCAGCTGAATCTGACGTTTGCCGTTGATGAGCAGGCGATCCAGGATAACGGTGTAAAGAACAACCAGAAGGATGCCGTAGAGCACTTGTTCTCTGTCCGAAATGAAAATCTGCAGGATGAGTATGCAGAAATCAAATAAATACAGACTGACGGAAACAGGGAAACCGAGCTTCTTCTCAATGACAAGGGGGGGAATATCCATACCGCCTGTGGAGGCACCGGCCTGAATAACAAGCCCGAGTCCGATACCGATACCTGCACCGGCAAAAAGGGTGGCAAGCATCATGTCATCTGTCAGAGGGCCTACACGGCTGGACAGCAGCTGCAGAATGCTTAAGAAAAACGGATACTCAAATGTGCTGAGGATTGTTGTCAGGGCAAATGCTTTGCCGAGGACCCAGGCACCGAGAAGGAACATGGCAATATTGAAGACATAGACAAAGGCTGTGATCGGTATATGGAACATATATTGACCGAAAAGCGCCAGTCCTGTTGTGCCGCCGGTGATCAGATTATTCGGAAGAATAAAAAAGGCAACAGCGACAGTATAAATCAGATTGCCTAGGGAAATGATCAAAAAATTGTGAAGGGTTTTTGAGATGTTCTTTTGCATGCTGTGTTACTCCTTTGCTGTGATAAAACAAAAAAGGAAGATGAATAAAATCCATCTTCCTTCAATAAATATAGTGATAAAAAATATTCCGTTGTCTGAATGCGTGGTATAATAGACACATGGAAAAACCTTCTTTTAAACAAGTAATAGTTATTAATGGATTTAGTTTACACCAAAATAGCACAAATGTAAATGTTATTTTTGGGGGAGATGGATGATGAACAAGAAAACAGAAAAGAAAAGAATCTCAAGCTGCGATATATGTATGAATTATACCTATGATGAAGATTATGAGTGCTATACCTGTGAAGTGGATCTGGATGAGGATGAAATGGCCCATTTCATGCAGGATACCTACTATAACTGCCCGTATTTTCAGATGGGGGATGAGTACAAGATTGTGCGCAAGCAGATGTAGCGGCACAGGGAATGAAGATTGCTTTAAAGAAAAGACTGTCCATATGATGATGCAGATGGTTCATCATATCGGCAGTCTTTTGACATATACATCAGAATTATGCAGTGCGCATAAACAATATACTTAGAGATTGACGTAAAGAACGTCGTGGTTCGTATATGGCAGAAACTTGTTCAGAACGTCGTTGGTGGCCAATGTGAGGCTGGAAGTGTTGATGCATGGGTGGCATCCGATCAATGGCTGATCGACAACTTCCTGATCCATGACAAGCTGAACATGGTGCTCGTGATCATTCATCAGTCCGAGAATACTTGCAGAGCCCGGGGTCAGATCAAGATAGGCTTCCATATATTCCGGCGGAGCAAAGGATAATCTGGATGAATTGATCTGTTTGCAGAAATCCCGTGTGACGAATTTCTTGTGTCCCGGCATCATCAGAAGGTAGAACTTCGTCTTCTGTGAATTACAGAGGAACAGGTTCTTACAAATCTCGACACCCAGAAACTTGTCAACATCCTGGCATTCATCAATGGTGTTCATAGCGTCGTGGTCAATGCGGACAAAAGGTATGCTCAATTCTTCAAGAAGATCGTAAACGCGATTTTCTTTCTCGAGACGCTCATCCGTAGGACGTGTGGTATAAATTGTAGGATCTATATGTTTTCTGTCAGTCATTTAAATCGCCTCTTTCTTCCTATTAAAATGTATTAATCTATATCATGGATACTACTATACAGCGTTTTTTTCAAAAATCAAGAGGCATATTGGCAAAGGATCAGATAAGAAAAGAGATTCGGAAAAAGGATGACCAATAAAAACGACATTTTGAAAAGAAATGTGTATAAAAGAAACAAACTGGTTCTACCAGTAAATGGCAAAGTATTGAGCAAAAAATACTGTGCAGGGAAAATAAAAAGGTGTATAATAGGCATTACGGAAATTTTTCGGTACAACGGAGGTAAAAATGAGCAGACGATATGATACGGTTATTTTTGACCTGGATGGAACACTGTTAAATACACTGGAGGATCTGGCAGATGGTGTCAATGCAGCGCTGAAGCATTTTGGAAGACCGGAGCGGACATTGGATGAAGTACGTCAGTTTGTCGGCAACGGCGTGCTGAATCTGATGGACCGGGCAGTGCCGGAAGGAAAGGAAGCAAAGGATTTTCAGGCAATCTATGAGTGGTTTAAAGCCTACTATGCCGCACATTCAGAGGTGAAAACACGTGCCTATGACGGAATACCTGAACTTTTGAAGCAGCTGCAGGCAGAACACTTCAAGATGGCCATTGTGTCCAACAAGTTTCATGACGCCGTATGTCAGCTCAGCAGATGCTATTTCGGAGAGCTGCTTCCGGTATCTATTGGTGAGAATGAGGCTGCCGGGATCAGGAAGAAACCTGCGCCGGACACAGTTTTTACAGCCTTGGAGCGTCTGGGTTCCACCGTTGAACATGCTGTGTACATCGGAGATTCTGAGGTGGATGCTGCGACAGCCCGCAATGCAGGAATGGACTGTATACTGGTGAGCTGGGGATTCAGAGAGCGTGAATTACTGGCATCATACGATCCTGTAGCGATTGCAGATCAGCCGTCGGATATATGGGAGATACTGAATCGGTAAGTGGAACAGGAACAACTGTATACAGTATGAAGTATGAAATTATAAAACACTGTCAATAGCATTGACATTCTATTGAAATCACAATATAATACTAAATGTTGTATCGTGTAAGATTTATAAGCACCATATATACGAACATAAAACAAATTCAAAATAAAGTCTTAGGACCGGAAAACAGCGCAGATCATGTGCGATTGAAGGCTTATAGCTTATAGCAAATAGACTATAGAGGGAGCGTAAACGGATGATAGAGAAGATACAAAAAAGAAATGGCCAGATGGTGGCGTTTGATTCAGTGAAGATTCTGAATGCTATCAGCAGAGCCAATATGGCAGTTGAAGATGAGGTGATGGAACCGGCTGATCTGTCTTACCTGACACAGAAAGTGTGCAGTCAGCTGAACCCGGATGAAGTTGTCACAGTTGAGCATGTACAGGATGTTGTGGAGGAGACGTTGATCCGTTTTGATTATGCGAAGACTGCCAAGGCATACATTCTCTATCGTGCTGAGCACACGAAGATTCGTCAGACGGAATCCGATCTGATGGATATTTATTCCAAGCTGACCTATTCCAGTGCCATGGATGAAGATATCAAGCGAGAGAACGCAAATATTGATGGTGATACGGCCATGGGTACAATGCTGAAATACGGTTCAGAAGGTGCGAAGTATTTCGTTGATAATTATGTTTTGCCGAAGGATATCGCAGCAGCCCATATCAACGGTGATATCCATATCCATGACAAGGATTTCTATATGCTGACAGAGACTTGCTGTCAGATTGACCTGATCAAGCTGTTTAAGAATGGCTTTTCAACCGGCCATGGGCATCTGAGAGAGCCTCAGTCCATTATCAGCTATGCAGCACTGGCATGTATCACGATCCAGGCCAATCAGAACGAGATGCATGGCGGACAGAGCGTTCCGAACTTTGATTATGCGATGGCAGATGGCGTGAAGAAGACGTATGCCAAGGAATATTATACATGGCTGGCAGCCAGCATGCGGCTGGAGGCAGGTATTGATGATGGACAGGCAGCTGCTATCATTGCCCGTGCGAAATCCGAGATTACAGAGGAACTGCGCATTGCCAATATGGATGCCTACGGCAAAGCTTTGCTGGCACTGAAACCTGAGGGAATTTCAGAGGAAGATTTGAAGAAGGCACATGATTTTGCTGTTGCTGAAGCGTTGAAGACGACAGAGAAGCAAACCCATCAGGCAATGGAGGCCCTGATCCATAATCTGAATACTATGAATTCCCGTGCCGGTGCCCAGGTGCCGTTCAGTTCTGTTAATTACGGCACAGATACATCCGAGGAAGCCAGAATGGTGATCAGGAATCTGTTGACAGCTACAGAGGATGGCCTTGGCGGCGGAGAGACACCAATCTTCCCGGTTCAGATTTTTAAGGTTAAGGAAGGTGTGAATTTCAATCCGGGTGATCCGAACTATGACCTGTTCCAGTTGGCTTTAAAGACTTCTGCGCAACGTCTGTTCCCAAACTTCAGTTTTATTGATGCGCCGTTTAATCTTCAGTATTATCGTCCGGGTGATTATAATACAGAAGTTGCTTACATGGGTTGCCGTACAAGGGTTATGGGCAATGTCTACGATCCGACCAAGGAAGTAACCTGCGGCAGAGGCAATTTAAGCTTCACATCCATTAACCTGCCGCGTCTGGGTATCGAAGCCCATGGCGACATTGACAAGTTTTTCAAGTCATTGGATGATATGATAGATCTTGTTATCCGTCAGCTGATGCACCGTTTCAAGATTCAGTGCTCCAAGGTTGTCAGAAACTATCCGTTTCTGATGGGACAGGGTATCTGGATTGATTCAGAACATCTGGATATGGATGACAGTGTAGCAGAGGTTCTGAAGCATGGTACATTGAGCGTCGGATTCATTGGTCTGGCAGAGACATTGAAGGCACTGACAGGCAAGCATCATGGTGAATCAGAAGCATCCCAGAAGCTGGGACTTGAGATCATCGGTCATATGCGCAATCGTATGGATGAAGAATCCCGGAAGACAGGACTGAACTTTACATTGCTGGCAACACCGGCAGAAGGTTTAAGCGGTCGTTTTGTCCGGATTGATCAGAAGAAATACGGCAAGATTCCGGGCGTAACAGACAGAGAGTACTATACTAACTCATTCCATGTGCCTGTTTATTATCCGATTAAGGCTTATAAGAAAATTCAGCTGGAGGCACCTTATCATGCACTGACCAATGCGGGACATATCAGCTATGTCGAGTTGGACGGTGACACATGTAAGAACCTGAAGGCATTTGAATCTGTGATCCGATATATGAAGGAGCAGGGCATCGGTTATGGTTCCGTGAACCATCCGGTAGACCGTGATCCGGTGTGTGGATACACAGGCGTTATAGATGATATCTGTCCGCGATGCGGACGTAAAGAAGGAGAACCGGTCAGCCTGGCTTTCCTTAAGGAACTCAGAAAGAAATATCCGAATGTACCGGTGTACACGGATGAAGAAATTATGGCAGGAGGAATTGAACATGACTGGAGAAGAACTCAGGAATGCGGATGCAGCAGCAAATAGTGCAGTAGTAGGTGAAGGCGTGAAATTTGAAAGAATCCGTCGAATCACAGGTTACCTTGTAGGTACAACAGACCGATTCAACGACGCAAAACGTGCAGAAGAACACGACCGCGTAAAACATGGCCTGAACTAAGGAACATATAAACTATTAGTTAAGTGATAGTGCTAGACATATACTTGGCTAAAATATAACCTACACAAAAGAAAAATCGGCTGCCCGGTAGCGGCCGATTTTTCTGGTATCAGAGATTGTATAGAAAGACAGATAATTTTGAGACATAAAAAACTGTAGCGAGAACTATGGAGGTTTCAAAATTATCGTCAACATAGAAACAGGAGAAGAAAAATGGACAACTGGGAAGCCGAAACACTCAATATCAGCGGAATTGTAGATGATTCTATTGTGGATGGGCCGGGCCTGCGGTATACTATATTTGTGCAGGGATGTCCGCATGGATGTCCGGAATGCCACAATCCGCAGACACACAGTTTTGAAGAGAACAAGCGTGTAACCCTTGGTCAACTCATGTCAGAGATCAAGGAGAATCCACTGTTGTACGGGGTAACTTTTTCAGGCGGAGAGCCTTTCTGCCAGCCGGGGCCGCTGGCGATTCTTGGTCAGCAGATAAAGAAGGCAGGCATGCATCTAATGTGTTACAGTGGTTATACGTATGAGCAGCTTTTGAAAAGAGCAGAGACAGAGCCGGATGTGACCGCATTACTTAATGTAGTGGATGTTCTGGTGGATGGCCCGTTCCTGATTGCTGAACGTGATTTGGAACTTTTATACAGGGGCAGCAGGAATCAGCGTCTGATCGATCTGAAAGCGATGCGTGAAAAAGGAGACAGATCGCATGTGATTTTGTGGCAGGAAATGTAGCGCACGGCTAAAATAAATCATAATACGATAATTTACGAGGGGGCATAGGCATGCATCATATTTATACCGGGGATGGTAAAGGCAAGACAACAGCAGCGGTAGGGCTGGCGGTACGGTGTGCAGGAAGCGGCAGAAGAGTGCTTTTTACACAATTTCTTAAACCGGCGAAATCCGGTGAAATAGAAGCTATGGAAGATATGGAGAATATGCAGATCTGGCTTTGTCCGGCAGAGTTCGGTTTCACCTGGCAGATGACGGATGAAGAGAAGGAAGAAGCAAAAAATATTTATGAACGTTATATATGGGATATTACCCGAATGGTTTTACAGGGGAATTTCTCTATGCTTGTGATGGACGAAGTGATTGGTGCATGCAATGCAGGACTTGTGAATGAGGATGAATTGAGGGAGATGCTGGAACAGTTTCCGGATGATATGGAGGTTGTTCTGACGGGACGCAATCCATCAGAACAGTTGTGTGAGTGGGCGGATTATCTGACTGAAATGAAGAAAATCAAGCATCCTTTTGATCAGGGAGTCAAAGCGCGCAAAGGTATTGAATATTAATAGCAGAGGTATTCGGTTTGAGTAGAAGGATGGTAGAGAGATGTTTGAGACATTAAAGGGCAGAATACCGAAGTCCATTGATGAAGATGAATATCGTAAGTTTGCAGTGATGGTGGCTCTGCTAAAACAGGAAGACGGACTGCATGTTGTCTTTGAAAAACGTGCAGGCGGTTTGAAACGACAGCCGGGAGAGATCTGTCTGCCGGGCGGGGCGAGGGATGGCAATGAATCATCAGAAGATAATGCCATCCGTGAGACGATGGAAGAATTGGAGATATCCAGAGAACAGATTCATATGATCACGCAGATGGATACACTGTATACAGCTTATGACAATAAAGTTTCTGTCTATTTGTGTGAACTGAGAGATTATGATATGACTTATAATGCAGATGAGGTAGCAGAGATTTTTACAGTTCCGTTAAAGTTTTTTATGGAAACAGAACCAGCAGCGTATGTGAATACTGTTAGATTGCTGCCTCCGGATAACTTTCCGTATGAGCAGATACCGGGAGGCCGGAATTATCACTGGCGGGATGGACATAAGAAAGTCTATTTTTATTATTATAAAGATTGGATTATCTGGGGGCTGACGGCTTATGTATTGCGCGGTGTTATGCGGACGCTGAAAGCGGAGTTGCCGGGGATAGAGTGTGGAAATCTGGTAGTATAAAAACTGACTAATAGGTATAATGAAAAGATGAAAAGAGGCATGATATGAAAAATTTTACAGGAAAGGTGACGAATGTTGACAATAACGGCAATCCGATCAAGAAGAAATCAACTGGTAAGAATGGCAAGAAATCTGGTTTTAAGAAGCCGGCGGCAGTGAAGAAATCATCAGGTAAAAAGCCGTTGAAGGATATTACGGCTGTGATGACGAAGAAGCCGGTGCGCAAAATTGTGGAGTACTATTATTTCTTTGATGAGGAGATGGACGCCAGAAAACTGCAGTCAGCGGTAGGCGAAAAATGGTTTGAAAAGGCAGATATCTGGCCTGAACTGAATCTGATGGAAGTGGAGATGAATTTTGATTCTCTGATTTTCCAGAATGCAGAGGAGTGTTTTATAGATCCGGCAGACCAGCAGTGGTTTGAGGAGCGGGGTATTAAGACAAAGTATCAGATCAGTTATGATACCGGTGATATTGAGGCGGTTCGTGAAGTGCTTCACAACATTATGGCTGCCCTCGGCGGAAGAATCTGCAGCGATACAGACGATTTTGAACCGAGCTGCACGGCGGATACACTGGACAAACTCATATGAATTCACAGCAGATAGCGTATTTTCTTGAGGTTGTCAGACAGGGAAGCTTTACAAAGGCTGCCCAAGTGCTGTATACGTCACAGCCTTCTTTAAGCCGTCAGATCGCGCGGCTGGAAGATGAGTTTGGGGCGGAACTTTTTTGTCGTTCAAGAACAGGAGCTGTTTTGTCACCGATTGGGAAGAAATATTATGATTTATTTGTCGAGATGGAGAAACGTTTGGCGGAGCTTTCCATGGAGGCGAAGAGAGAGTCTCTGCAGCTTGAAAAGAGCGTTCATATCGGAGTGCCGGAAGGGTGGGATGTTCTCCCATTGATCGAGAAAATGGAAGCGTTGTTGTCAGTGCGCGGTGAAGAATTGAAAATGACTTTTTCGGCTTATAGTTACCGTTTGCTGCTGTCCCAGCTTCGCAATCATCAGATTGACGGATGTATCTGCCCGAAGGGCTTGATTGTGCCGCTGGAACATATGGCATTTCTTGATCTGCCGCCCCTTCAGAATGTGCTGCTGTATTCCAGAAAACATTGCCCGCCGGAAAACGGACAGGAATATACGTTGAAAGATTTCAGAAAGGAGAAACTGCTGCTTCTTGAGCAGGAGGATACTTCTATTCCGAAGGCGTATCAGCTGGGCTTTCTGCAGGATAAAGGCATTATCCCTGAGACAAAAGAATACCACAATATTGATTCAATCCTGTTGGATGTGAGTCTGGATAAAGGCTTTGCCATCTCAGATATCTGGTCAAGGGGCGCATTTGACAGGAATCTGTCCTGTTTGAAATTGGATCAGAAAATGCCCATCTGTGTGGCATGGCCGGAGAATCATTCCTTTGATGAGATGCGATTGTTTGCCAATTTGTTTAAAGAGAGCATGGAGTCTCTGCAGTAATGCAGGGACTTTTTTGGCCTGCGAAGCAGACTTGAATGCTGTTTCGAATTTATAGGCAAATCTGGCATACGTATTTAATTGTGGAAATTTTAGCATGCATTTTTCGTTATATACGACATGAATGAATGGGTATTTTACAGTGGTCTGACCGGATGGTAAACTTCCTATTAGAAAAACAAGTTTATGAAAAACGGAGGATTTTTAATATGGGTTTAGTAGAAGGTAAAGTCATTATTGTAACAGGTGCCAGCTCGGGTATTGGTGAGAAAACAGCAGAAGTATTAGCAGCAGAAGGTGCGAAGGTTGTTCTTGCTGCCCGCAGAAAAGAAAAGCTGGAAGATGTGGCAAATCGTATTATCGCAGCAGGCGGTGAAGCTTATACAGTCAGTGGTGATGTCAGTGTCAGAGAAGATTGCGACAGAATTGCAGAGGAAACAGTAAAGAAATACGGTCGCATCGATGTGCTTGTCAACAATGCAGGTATCGGCGATAAACAGATGGCGATCACACGATGCAGCGATGAATGGTGGAGACAGATTATTGCTGTCAATCAGGATTCTGTTTTCTATATGTCAAGAGCAGCCCTTGTTTACATGGAAAAACAGGGAGAAGGTTCTATCGTCAATATTTCTTCCATCGGTGGTGTATTTGCAAACGCAGGTATTGCTTACAGTGCAGCGAAGGCAGCAGTTGTGGCTATGACAAAGAATGTTGCTATCCAGTTTGCAGGCAAAGGTATCAGATGTAATGCTGTTTGCCCTGGACCTACAATCACACCGCTGCTTTCATCAGATGAAATTGCAACATTTGATCAGGAATTCATGAAGACATGCAATGAGCATATCTGTAGAAGTGTACCAAAGGCAGAGGCAGTGGACCAGGCCAATGCAATCCTTTATTTCGCAAGTGATCTGTCAAAAGCTGTGACAGGTCAGGCCCTGGTAGTCGATTACGGCTGTAATCTGTAAAAAAAGTAAAAAACGCGGCATATATGAAACATCGGTCGAGTCTGTTTTATATATGCCGCGTTTTTCTTGTTTTTATGAGTGTAATACTACTAACGTCAGTTGCCCGGAATTAAGTCCTATAATCGGGAAATTACTTTTACATTTTACAAATTTTTTCATAAGAATAACAAATCTCAATTCATAAAAGACTTGCTATGCAGTTTTTAGTGTTCCCAGCGTCCTGAAGCACCGCATGGCAGTACCAGTCCATTGCCGGATACCGGAAGCCCAACTTCATCGGCGATGACATGGCCGCCGTGATTGGCCTTGACAGCGGTTGAGAGCATGTAAGTCAGAACGGCCGGCTGAAGTCCGGTTGTGTAGGAGTTCACAAGGAAGAACAGCGGATTGTCGCTGAGCAGTTTCTCGCATAACTGGATGAATGGGTAAATGGATGTCTCAATCTTCCAGATTTCGCCCTTAGGGCCGCGGCCGTAGGATGGTGGGTCCATGATGATGGCATCATAGTGATTGCCGCGTCGGATCTCACGTTCTACAAACTTCTGGCAGTCATCAACAATCCAGCGGACACTTGTCTCAGGCAGTCCGGAGAGTTTGGCATTTTCCTTGGCCCAGCCCACCATGCCTTTGGAAGCGTCTACATGGGTTACATGGGCGCCGGCTTTGGCAGCCGCACATGTAGCACCACCTGTGTAGGCAAAAAGGTTCAGAATCTTCACAGGGCGGTTGGCCTTCTTAATGATAGAAGAGAACCAGTCCCAGTTGGCAGCCTGTTCTGGGAACAGACCGGTGTGTTTGAAGCTGAATGGCTTTAAATTAAAAGAAAGGCCGAGATGGTGGTACTGAATCGTCCATTGCTCCGGCAGGTCAAAAAACTCCCATTCGCCGCCACCTTTATTACTGCGGTGGTAATGACCGTTCATCTTCTTCCAGTGTTTATCCGTTTTTGGTGTATTCCAGATGACCTGCGGGTCCGGGCGTACAAGAATGTACTGTCCCCAGCGTTCAAGTTTTTCACCGCCGCAGGTATCGATGACTTCATAATCTTTCCAATTATCAGCAGTCCACATAATATCCTCCATAATATATAAAATCAATAGGTCCGTGGTTACAGACGCTATATCCAATAAAAGCAGGGTGCTATACGTGTGTATGCGCAATCCTTGCTTATTATAGTATAAATAATGCAGCGTATTTTTACAATATATAAATACAATTGAATTGAATATCAATCAAATGAAGTTTTTGATAGGGGTGCAAGGATGTGGAGGATAGGTGCTTTTGGGAGGCAGTTGGATGCGGATAGATAGTATTATATAGAAGAAACAGAAAAAGCGTGTGATTCGGAATGCATTTGGAGGTTAGTTCTGAACAGTTACGTGTATTTGAACAAATACATAAAAAGTTTGATTTTTTTCAAAAAAACACTTGCATTCCTATATTTTATGGTATATACTAGAGAAGCTTGTGACATTGATAGCTATGAAGCGTGAGGTTGCTGCGAGGGTTGCGCAGGTGTTCCGTGGAGCGAATGTCAAGTTTGAAAACTGGCGACAAGTCACTGTACAAAGTTAACAAGGTCTGTCTATAGAAGAATGTAAGACAGAATAGGTGTGTGTTGACATCAGGAAACACACGGGAAAGTGTACAGTCACCGCTTGTCGTACTTAATGAATAGTGCGAAAAGGAGGCGGCTTTTTTTATGGCAAGTCAAGTAATGAGAATTACACTCAAAGCGTATGATCACAAATTAATCGATCAGAGCGCTGGTAAAATTATCGAAACTGTAAAGAAAACAGGATCTAAGGTGAGCGGTCCAGTTCCTCTTCCAACAAAGAAGGAAGTTGTTACAATCTTAAGAGCGGTTCACAAATACAAAGATTCCAGAGAACAGTTTGAACAGCGTACACATAAGAGACTGATTGATATCATCGCTCCAAATCAGAAAACAGTTGATGCATTATCCAGACTGGAAATGCCTGCTGGCGTTTACATCGACATCAAGATGAAAACAAAATAATAACATTGAAAACAATCCTTAGGTATTGGGTTGATATAGATTCAGACGAAAGTCGAAGATGTACTCAATGCGTCTAGGATGAACGCAATAGCGTTCCGCTGTAGATTTAAACAGGAGGTGCATTCTTAATGAAGAAAGCAATTTTAACAACGAAAGTTGGTATGACTCAGGTCTTCAGTGAAGACGGAGTTTTAACACCAGTAACAGTTCTTCAGGCTGGCCCTTGTGTAGTAACACAGGTTAAGACAGTTGAGAATGATGGTTACAGTGCAGTCCAGGTTGGTTTTGGCGACATCAGAGAAAAACTGGTCAACAAACCAAAGAAAGGCCATTTTGCAAAAGCTGGCGTAACAGCTAAGAGATTTCTTAAGGAATTCAGACTGGAAGATGCTGAAAGCTATACTTTAGGTCAGGAAATCAAAGCAGACGTATTCGCTGCTGGCGACAAAGTAGATGCAACAGCTAAATCAAAAGGTAAAGGCTTCCAGGGTGCAATCAAGAGACATGGACAGTCCAGAGGACCTATGGCTCATGGTTCCAAATATCACAGACATGCAGGTTCTAACGGATCAGCAACAACTCCAGGCCGTGTATTCAAGGGCAAACATATGCCAGGTCACATGGGTGCAGTAAGAGTTACAGTTCAGAACCTTGAGGTTGTAAGCGTTGACGCTGAGAAGAACCTTATCCTGGTTAAGGGCGCAGTACCTGGACCAAAGAAATCTTTAGTAATGCTGAAAGAATCAGTAAAAGCTTAATTGGTTTGAGAAAGGAGGACATTACAGATGGCAAAGTTATCTGTTTACAATATTGAAGGTAATCAGGTTGGAGAAATCGAACTGAATGATGCCGTATTTGGTGTAGAAGTTAATGAAAATCTCATGCACAAGGCAGTAGTTGCTCAGCTTGCAGCATCCCGTCAGGGAACACAGAGCGCAAAGACACGTTCTGAAGTAAGCGGCGGCGGCAGAAAGCCATGGAGACAGAAAGGAACAGGTCATGCAAGACAGGGTTCAACAAGATCTCCACAGTGGACAGGCGGTGGCGTAGTATTCGCTCCAAAGCCAAGAGATTACTCAATCAAATTAAACAAGAAAGAAAGAAGACTGGCTATTAAGTCTGCATTAACAACAAAGGTTAATGAAAGCAAGCTTATCGTTCTCGATTCTTTCGAACTTGATGAAATCAAAACAAAGAAATTCGTAGCAGTTATGAATAACTTAAAGGCTGAAAAAGCTCTGGTTGTTTTAAATGAAAAGAACGACAACGTTATCAAATCCGCTAACAACGTTCCTACAGTAAAGACTGCTCTTACAAATACTATTAACGTATATGACATTCTGAAGTACGATACACTTGTACTGACACAGGATGCAGTTGCAACAATTCAGGAGGTTTATGCATAATGGCAGATTTAAAATATTATGATGTCATCCTCAAACCAGTCATCACTGAAAAGAGTATGAATGCAATGGCTGATAAGAAGTATACATTCCTGGTTCATCCGGATGCAACAAAGTCTCAGGTTAAAGAAGCTGTTGAAAAAATGTTCGCTGGAACAAAGGTAGCAAGTGTTAATACTATGAACTACGATGGTAAGACAAAGAGACGTGGTATGACATTTGGTAAGACAGCAAAGACAAAGAAAGCTATCGTTATGATACTTTTACACTGTATTTTACGGATAAAAATGGAAAAAATCTGGTGAAAGAAACCAGAAATGTATATTATCGAAGATCTCTTCCAAAAGAACGTGTCGTGCTTGAACAGCTTGCGAAGGGACCGATGGAAGAAGGGCATTATGCAACAATACCAGACAGTTCTCTGGTTTTGAGTGTGATTACAGCGGACAGAATCTGCTATATTAACATGAACAGTACTTTTCGTGATGAAACACCGGAAGTAGGAGAAAATATCTCTATTTACTCGGTTGTGAATTCTATTATAGATTCCTGTGATGTTGACAGGGTTCAGATATCTATTGAAGGAAGTACGGAGGGGAACTTCCAGGATAGCCTGCCGTTATACAAATTTTATGAAAAAAATGAAGATCTGATTGCCCAGGATGACAAAAAGGAGTCCTGAGAAAAATCTATAAACAAGCAGAGTCATACAGAAAGGAAAGACGATGAAAAGACGCCCGGTGTGTCTGGTGTGTCTGCTTCTGATGCTTTGTCTCTATGTGACGGATCTGG
>OLNU01000086.1_pt1 | contig 98286 bp, 82 predicted proteins | sample 1672241 | NCBI WGS metagenome assembly OLNU01 (sample SAMEA3136663, study PRJEB25190) | human gut metagenome | biome: human gut; feature: human-associated habitat; material: faeces | place: Austria | collected 2013 | reverse complement strand
TTCTAAGAGACTTCCCAACCGCTTGATTAAGAAGTCTTTTAGAGCATACAACACCTGCGGCAAGTTTATATTTCTTATACTGCCTTACCGCAAAATGGTTTGGGTTCTTCTGCTCCAGCTCCTCAAACAGCATGTGAACCGCATTTTTGAAATTTTCATCATCTTCCCTTGCTTCACTGGCATCCACCAGATCAATCAGCATGGAAAAATTCTGTTCTTCCTCCGGTGCTTCGTACCAGATATATGCGATCAGTGCCGTGTAATAGAGCTTTTCGGCTTTCACCCAGAAATCCTCAGAGGCTTGCTGTCCTTCCCCTTTGGTATTTACAATGATTGTGTTTACGAGTTTCAGAATGTCCTTTTCGCTCCGGATGTAAGCGAAAGGGTTGTAATGCATTGATTTTGCAAAGTTAATGGTATTAAGCACCTTAATCCGGTAATCATTCTTAGACAGCATTTTGCCGCATTCGACCAGCACAGTTCCTTTCGGATCGGTGACCACATAGGAACTGTGCATCTGCATAAGGTTCGGCTTCACAAAAAAGCGTGTCTTACCGGAGCCGGAACCGCCGATCACAAGAATGTTTTTATTCCTTGCATACTTCGGCTGCTTTGGTCTGCCGGACATCATAAGACGCTCCGTTGCCGTTAAAAGCACGTTGTTTTCAAATACCGGATCGACATAAGGCTCTATGTCTTTGACAGTTCCCCACCTTGCCGAACCGTATTCTACTCCCTGCCGGAATTTCTTTGCATTTTTCGCTTTATAATATACTACCATACGAAATCCTATCCCGCATCCCACGCCAACCAGTAAATCCCTCGGCATAAAACTGGGAAATGGGTTTGCAAACGCACCTCCCATCCCATTGATCGTGTCCAACACCTTCTGTAACGTGTTATCTCCTGCCTGCTGTCCGTACAGCCATGAAACCTTATTAAAGACATATCCAAATATCACATAGTGAGCGCATTTGAGGGCAAGCTGTTTCCCATTTACCCCTCTGCACTTTTCTTTGACAGTTTTCGGGATTGACTGCAAATCCTTTACAATCCCGTCAATGACCTTGCTTATAGGCTCTGTCCCCTGTCCTTGTTTTTCTCTCTGCTCCGCTCCCTGTTCTTGTTCTGTGCGATTATCTTCTGAAGTCCTTTCAGTTTCTGCCGTAATGACGGACGCTGTTGCTTTTTCTCATTAACTTTTACAAATTCCTTGAATGCCTGTGCAATCACATCGGCATCTTTGCCCTTGAAAAATACAAGATACTTGGGTGGTTCCGTGATCTTATCCTTCTTTACAGCGAAATCGACATTGTATTTCCTTGCGACACGCTCAAAGGATTTAATATTGCTATCCGTAACCTCAATGGACTTTGCACCCTCTCCCTGACCGACCAGCTTCTTTACCGGAATCTTTCCATGCGAAGGCTGCTTATGCTTCTGATGCTCCAGATACATCTTCATTGCCTTCTGTAAAATGCTTGCGGTCAGCTTGGAAGTCTTGATTGCAAGAGCAATGGTTTTCTGTGTTGTTTCCTCCTGCACGGTGTACCTCCTTCCTTATCTGCAACGATTGGATTCAGGGTGGAACCAACAGCCTGTGTAATAAATATTTCATAAATTCTCCTTTCCACTTCTGGACATTATGTCCAAAAGTTCTGCAAACGCAAAAAGGGCAGCTACAAACCTTTACGGTCTATAACTGCCCTTACGCTGTCTTATGTTCACTTATCAAATTATTTTGTTATATTTTTTTAGGAAAATATATTAAAGAGATTTTTAAAAAGTGTTTAAAAATCTCAAAAATCATATTCCAATCCACTTCTATGTCACAAACTTCCAGTAATTTCGGAATATTCCCTATTAATAAAAACCAGTTTCCTACATATTCCCTATCAATTACTCGTGCAAAAATTGACTTATGAAGTATATTAAGGTAATCTTCCTTCACTTCTGTTAAATCACATATATTATAAAACTGTGGAAACGGAAGACATGAATACCAACCATCTACATACCTCGCAATCTCAGATGCTTTGACACTATTTTCTTTGATATAGTTTCCGTCTTCTTCATGGATATACCCACCGTCAAATGGAACATACTCCTTTTCTTCATTTTCTTTTCTGCCAATGTACTTTATCCCACGTTCAGTAATCTTTTGCTCAATTAAATCTTCTTCCACTGTTCCTAGTATACTATACTCAAAATATTCTAGGGCATCTATCATCATATTACAATAATCAGATTCAAATACATTACAAATATCTCTATATTCAACTGTTTTGGAAATACGATGATAAAACATCATCTCATCCAATCTTAATTTAATTTGCTGTTTAGTGAAACAGTTAATATTCTCAGGAAGAAGATCAAAAATATCTGCCTCAAAGTCTTGTCTGCTGAAATATCCATCTTGTATTAATCTTTTTGTACATTCAGTGCCCTTTTTATTGATGTAAGAACTCATCAAATGGCGGATACCTTTCTCAGACTGAACCATTAGCCTATGAATTAATTCAATTGACTCTTTCTCTTGTATCAATCCTTTCTCTTCAAATATAATTAAAGCGTCCTCTATTGTATAAACACTATAATCTTTTCTTTGCCCATACATCGTCCAAGCATAGTTCACAGAATAAATATCAATTTCTCTATTTTCATAATTTGCTAAACGAAGGACTGACTGTGCCGCTGGAACAACGGTAAATGAACCTTCTGGTGCACATTCATTTATCATTTCCATCAATGTCATTCCACGATATTTATTCTCATCACCAAAGAAACCAAGCTCATGAAGTTTAATTTTGGCACGATGTGGTATATACTTACTCCAAAAATCATCAAAACCATATTCTTTAAAGGCTTTACTAAACAGAACATCATTTTCTGTATCAACATACTCCACAAATTGATCATGAAATATCTCCGTGGAATTTCCATGAATCCATGTACTAATCAAATATTCCTCAAGTAAATCTGCTTTTTCTGTAGTATTTCTATGAGAATCTATGAGATTTTCTTCTATGTCTGAAAACAATACTTTCTTCTCCAATCGGTCAAAAAAGCATATTTCATCATTCACACTATTAATCAACTCATAAAATTGACTTTCGCTATAGTGTGAGTCCATAATATGTCTTCTTGTAATATCTTCCTTTTGCTTACATGCAAGATATAAATTCCACATAATACCAGAACTAAATATTTGATTCTCAATGATTCCATGTTTATGAATATAAAATAGTACTTGATAAATCAATCCATCACAACCAACTAAATCATTACGAGTAGCCGTTTGAAAGATTAAACAAAAAGAATAATACTCATATATGCTTAAAACATCTTTTCTTGTTTCCAAAATGCGTTGCAACTGATTGTAAAAACTAGTAATAGAGTTAAAATCTACTGTAGAAGTCAATATCTTCTCAAAAACATCAAAATCACTGAATTTCTTGAGAAGTTCAATCAAAAATTCATCATCCAAATTAAACGAGGCTAGTCTTGCCATATATTCTACATTTCCGTCAATAAGACTGGATTTTACAGTATTCAAAACCTTTTCTTGCCGAATTGGAAACGAAGATAATATTCCTCGTAAGTATGTGTTAAGGCTGTCATGAATAAGTGAAATTCTATTTTGCAATATTTCAAACAAATATGGATACGCAGAAACAAACTCATTCAATGAATCATATGCCTCTGGTTCGGAAAAAAACGTCGCAAGTTCTTCTCTTGTAAAAAAACTATTATTTGTAGCAAATATGCACAATAAAGACTTAGTATTCACATTCGCTAATAATGTGTCATAATATTGATTCAAATCCGTAACCGAATGTTCTATATTAATATCACCATGTTGTTTATAGTGCTCGGCTAAGAAATAAGTAATTATTGGATATCCACCTGTAATCTCAAATATCTTTTTTTGAACAACATAATCAGAAATGTCATGTGCAACTGCCAAATAAAACCTTGTCTCATCAAAATTCCACTCAAACAATTCTGTCTTTGCCCAATCTATTTCGGTCTTCAATGGTCTTGAAAGGACTATAACTCGAACTTCAGCATTTCCTAATGCCGTAATAAAACTAATGTATTTTTGCAAATCTAAGGAATTATAGTTTTCTACATGATCCAATCCATCAATTATAATCATCTGTTTCTTATCAGCAATTTCAGTAACAAGCTCTTCTATCGTAAACGCTCTTGGTGATTTATATACCAAAAGCCCAACTTCTGTCAAAAACTTATCAAATTGAAGCCGCCTTGTTAATTGCTCATCCTGTGACCCAATCCAAAATCTATATACAATAGCATCCGGATATGCATCTTTCAACTCGTTTACAAAGTGACTTTTTCCAACTCCAGGCTTTCCTACAATGAATGTTATGCCATTTTCTATATTCTTAGGTGCTTCACGTATTATAATGGTTTGCTGTTGCAAATCTGTAGATAATTTTATTAAATCTGGAAGCTCTGATACATTAACTTCAAACTTTTCCGAACATGTATACTCGTACGCTTTTTGAATTATCTGTAATTCACGTTCTTCTGTACTGTATAATTCGTCTAAATAATCAGTTACTTGTTCTTCCGTCAAAGGTACTATAATAATACCTTCTTTCTCAATAGCAGGCATTCCCATAAACTCAGTATTTGTAGTAATTTGATCTGTATTAACAATCAGAACATTGTTATCAGAACTATCATATTGATTGCTATTTGTTTTAATGGTTACTGTATGTTCAGTAATGGTAATATCTTCTATTTTTGTTCCCGGATAATTTTTTGCCTGTATCCGGTAAACCATATCATCTTGGATTTTTATATAAAGATCGTCAAATTGTTTCGTTCCAAGAGATTCTAATTCTATTTGTACAATTTTGCGCTCAACATCCATTTTTGCCAAGAACAATGTAAAAACATAATTTTGAAATGTATATCCCTTCAACGAACTCCTTGCTAACTTTCTTTCTGCCATATTCCATTACCTCAATTCTTATACCAAAATTACTCTTACTTTTTCATATCAATAGATATACCGTACAAAGCTCCGCATACATCTTGTCATCTTCAAACTTCACGTCATCAAGTAACAATGCCTGAAATAACACTTCTCTAACACCCTCTAGTTTTACCATAGAAATCTCCCTATCCGAAAATTCATTCGATTTTGCACTGTCAAAAGCAGCTTCTTTCCTTGCCACCAGACAATGCGTATACAATGCCATAATATACTTATCTGACATCAGAAAGGCGTATGTTTCATTCCCTTGATATGTATATCGGCACTTTTCCAGATTTTCCTGTGATATATCAAAATAACATCTGACTGTTTCCAAATATACATCTCCATTATACTGCGGTTTCAGCTTTTTTACATACCTTCTAAGGGTCGCAAATATATTATTTCTTTCCATAATAGTCTTGGTTCTCTTAAATACTGGCTTTTTCCATCGCAGATCCATATAAACATTATTAAGGATAGTCTTTCCGGCATACTGTTTGAAGTCACCTATCCGCAACAAATATGTTAATACTTCAAACAATTTCTCCTGTAACATTATCTCCTGATACGAATAATCTCCAAATTCAATATGATCCAGCTTCAAAGGGCTACTCCCTTTTGCTATCTCTCGCTCCATTGCCCTTTTCACATCTCTCACTGATTCCATACATTTTCCTTTCCACTTCTGGACATTATGTCCAAAAGAAACCAAAAGAGCAGCTACAAATCTCTCGACTCATAACTGCTCTGACGCTGTTTACTATTCTATTCCTGTCTTTGCTGCAAAATCGTCTTTCTTACCTAAGAGTGCTTTTTGTTCATCCGCTAACAGGCTTTTGAATATTTCCTTATTTGTAATCTTTGTCGTTGTTTCTTTCATGCAGCCAATCACATATTCCAGGTGACTGCTGTTCAGTTTCAGGAATCTGGATTTCACAAGCTCATAGGGATATTCTTCTCCCGCAACACGAATCATCTGCCGTTTCACACACACCACTTCACAGATAACTTCAAACAATTCATCATAAAGCTCCCTTTGACCATATTTATCATATTTCATATGGTGCTCATAGCTTATATTTTCTTTAATCAGCTCTATGTATGCCTGTGCATCATCCAACACATGAATTACGGCTATGACTCGGTGAATTATTTCACCCTGATCCTCTGCGGGGAATCCCATCTGAATGATACGCTCCGCAAGCCGGTCCATGAAGCCCTGCGTCAGAGGATCACCGTCCACTACAACTACAGCTGTCTTTCTGATGGGGAAGTATCAAAATACATCCTTCATAAAATCCAGCTTGCCGGTGCTTCCGGCACCATCATTGATCCGTCCGCACCTGCGGCTGCCCACAGTTTTACCCAGGGTAATCCACATCTCATCGACAATCTCATGACCGATGCACTGACCATAGGTGCCCAGCAGGATAAAAAGGTCATTGATGCTGAGGTGATCCGTGCTGCCGTCGATAACCAGGGGCTTTATTAATGAAGTTTTCAATGTCCTTTTCAAGACCATGGCATGTGTCATGGTCTTATTTCAAAAGCAGAGGATTTGCCTCTGAAATAAGACTACAACAGTGTGCTGTCATTCCGCTTAGAATCTGCGGTAAGTTCCGATACGGCACAATCGGGTAGATCGATATACCGAAAATAAAATGCAGTTAGCACCTACCACAATATGCCGTCGGACACTTTGCCCATTCATCTTTTATTAGATTTTTACAGTGCTCACATTCCAAGTTAATGCAGGAACTGAAATCACTTCACTCCACACCTTTCTTGGTCTCTGGCCGCCATTCTTGTCGTATGTAACAGCTCCTTGTATAAATGAAGGACCAAATGCTGCTGCATAATCATTATTCCAGAGTTCAATCCAATGATCATAATTTCCCGTTTTCTTTGGCTCTTTCTCAAGGTTTTCAAATCTACTCTTCCATTGTGAAATATTTGTCTCTGTCAAAGAAATGGAATTTGCATCTATTTGAGCTTCACTAATGTTAACGACTAACTTACCGTTATTAGTTCCGCCAATTTCATATACTTTAATTGTATATTTACCATTCTCAATATCAATTGCCCAGAAATTGTTCTTAATTACTTTTCCAATTCCAGACAGATTAACATACGCTCTATAGCTCAAATCCATATTTCGATTGACTGTATTTCCTGATAAATCCCAGCCCCACGACGTATTTTGTGAGTGCTGATACTTACCTGAATTGTCTGCATCAGGTGCAAATGTATATGTGGTATCTGTAGAAGCAAACTGTATCCTATTTTCATCTGCAGTAAAATAGTTGCTCTTTTTATTAAAATCTTTTAATCTTGATATTTTGTCGATATAGGTATGTCCGTTTTCCACTAGATAAGTTCTAATAATAACAGGAACTGATTTTATCGTAACAATTCCACTCTCATTTTCCAGTTCAGAATCCAGAAGCTCCTTACCACCTACGGTAAATTTTGTTGCAAATCTAAGCCAGCATTCTTCATAGCCTGCATTGGTCTCAAAATATGTATTAATATTTTCAACAAACTTTTCAATTAGTTCTTCTTCTGAAGCTCCACTACTTGCCTTGAAGCTTAAAAGTAAATCAAACATCACCTTTAAATGATTTAACATTTTCAGCTTATTATCAACAATTCCGTCATATTCGTCATCATCCCATTCAAGATAATCATGATTCCAAATATGTTCATTATTACAAGCATTAATGTCTCTAGCACTCAACAGGCATTTATTGGTTGAATCATACTGAGATGCATAGGCAAATACTACTTTTGCCTCTCTAGAACGCATTAGTTCTTCAAACGTATCTGAATCCTTAATTAGCTCAATATACGAATTGAGCTCAGTTCCATCCCACTTAACTATGTTGCTCCAATCACCCAAGAGCCATGAATCTAAGAAACCACAAATATAATATAGATATCCCCATCTCCTATTTCCAATGGATACTTCATCCAATACTTCTTCTGCTATTGCTCCATCGATAATTAGTTTTGACTTTATCTTTCTTTCCAGCAATCTACATTTATAGTCAGATAATAATTCTAAATCCCCGAAAGGCGAATTCTTGTCAAAATCATTTAATACAAAATAACTATCAACATCATCATTAGTATTAGTATGAATATCATTTACCATTCTTTCAACAATAGTTGCATACTCATAATCTCCACTAACTCTCCAATGAGAAAAATCCAAATCAATAAGAGAACTACGAAATTTCATCCATTTTTCTATGATTACTTTATTATCATCTTTTGTATTCTGACGTTTCCAAATCTTTGATACAAACAAAACAAATGCTATTGCATACTTTCTTGATTCCAAGTTATCTATTTCATATTCATTGTATCTAAAAGCCAATGCGTCCCCGCTATTGCAAAGAGTCTCAAATACAGACTTTAACATATACAGATATTCCGAAATCTTATCATCACTAACACGTTCTTGGCTTATCTTATAAATAACATCTTCGTAAGTTTCATTCATGCTATCTGGGACAGTGTCCAAATCGCTTGGAATTTCATGACCATTTACTAAAGCATATACATAATAAACTAGTCTAAACCACTTCTCACTTTCATCATTGATTGCCTTAGTTTTTTCCATCAATGTGCTCTCTTGCATACTTTTAAACAGGCAATCAACATAATCCCTATCATAAGTCCAAGAAATTGTATCTGAAAAAGCTTCTTGTTCATCCTCAGAACAGTATGCCAAATCCTTGATATGCTTCATCTCAATCTCATCAATCATTGCTTTGAGATTTTCGAAATTCGTTAATCGTTTTCCACGAGCATTCATTCGTGTATATTTTTTTGCTGCATCTATCTCGGCATACTCATCATCGCATTCATTTAAGCAAGTGAAATATACTGCCGGACAAGATGTATCATTTAAGCTCGCCCAAAACACGTCAAACTGATCTTCATAACTAGATAGCTTACCTGATAACATGCATAAAAAGTTCAAACAAGAAACTACTGTAGGATCATTCTCCCATTTAGTTTTAAACCAGCTTTCATTTCTTACAGATTCCTGTTTGTCACTTTCTGTATTATCTGAATGTAATATTTCAAATAAAGCTACCGACTTGTCATCATCCCTCAAAAAGGAAAAGAATTCTGAAGCTGAATTTCTTGTCTTATAATCAAACTGCCACTCATCTATTTCATCAGTATTATTAGTAGCCATAGCCAAATACCAATGTAACAAATATAGCGATGTCAATCTCTGCTGACCATCCACTGGATAGAAAACATCCCCCGTTTCGTTTCCATATATATAATTGAAATCCATTCTAAGATTTGGATCTTTCAAAATATCTATCCATTCATCAATCAGTCGTGTTCTAACACTAATAGCTTTAGTATTATTTCTTCCTTGAGCATAATCACGCTGGATAATTGGAATAATGATTTTTTTATTTTTTACTAATTCTTGAAAATTATCTTCTCTTCTCATATTCTTATTCCTTTCCGTAGTATTTGCTCATGGAACCAATCATGTCCTTTATGTATTCTTTTCTTTCATTCATAAGCCATTGTTCAGTCGAGGTCTCTAAATCAATGTATTTACCCATCAATACATTTGAGGTAGCAATTGGCAAAAATACAGTTCCCTTATCAACAACAAACTTTCTCTTTCCGCTAAAGTTAACATCTCGATATTTACCAGCTCTATTAATAGATACCGGAAGCAACATCATATTACCCATTGAGTTATCATTTACAAAAGCTGCAAGTGTATCATAATCTGTTTGGACTCCCAACCTGTAATCTGACGGACTAATACTTTCATCTTTCTTAAAGAACGCGCGGATGCTCTCTTCAATACGATATTTTGTTCCTAATAAGAATGATCTAATCTTTTCTCTTGAAGCATCATCTACAATATGTGCTCTCTTATTTCCATGATTACCAAAAGACAAATCTTGTGCAGAAATACCAGAATTGTCATAAACAATATTCAATAAATCTCTGTAATAGTTTCTAATAAAATTCGATCTAACATTTTTCTCTTCCGAATCATCTGCCCAAAATCCTGACGGATCTGCTACTTTGATATCGATACCATGCCATGAGATTGAACTAGGCAACGGTGATATTTCTTTTAATCGCTTATATTCCTCATCAAGTTTATAATCCCAATACAAATAATCACTTCTAAAAAGCATACATACTTCAGGATCATCATATTCTTCATCATGCAAGAAATCATTTGCATACGTATCAAAATGTTCACTAGAGAGGATTTCAGCAATTCTCGCACTCACATTATATTTGAATAATAAATCCCTGGTAAATTCCTTAAGCTTAAAATATCTCCAAATATCAAAATACATATCATATCGATTTTTAGCATTTTTAAAGCATTGGTCAGCAAATTCCTTTTCTTCCGTCTCTTTCTGCATTTCATCGATATCTATATCATACAAAGTTTCGATATATCCTTTATAAATATTATTGTTTTGTTCACTAAAAATCTCTAACAACCTGACTTTTTCTTCTAAAGGCGCTTTCTCTATATATCCTTCATTTGTCGAATATATATGCTCAATGTCCCACTTCCCTGTTATTTCATCAAAAAAATGGAATCCAAATCTGTTTATTGGATTTGAGGAATTAGTTATTGCAACATTATGTGCAACTAATATTTTTCGAATAGTATCTAATTCTGGATACCTTACTTCCTTAACCTTTGCTGCAATTCCATTAGCAAACAGCAATTCACAAACGGCAACCTTAATAATCTCAGTTCTGGCATTTTTCGCGGATGCTAACACTTCTAGGTATTTGTTTAATACTTTGCTATCATCATTTTCGATCATTTTGTAAAGTGAGAGCAAATTGTATAACTCATTGTTATCAAAAAGTTCCTTTATCCCATCAAAAAGATCACATACTTCTCTCCATGTGTCCACCATTACAGAAGCAGATGCTAAATCTATATCTTCACCTATTTCCTGAGCCCTTTCTATTTCAAAATCAATCCACTGTTTAACTGCCTTAAACAATGAGTTTTCTTCGTACTGATTTCTTTCAATATTATTTTTCTTTGTTAACAAGAGAAAAATGGCATCTATTCTAGTTAATAACTCATATTCAGCTCTTACTGATGCGCTAATTGGTAGAAACTTCCACAATTCATCATTGTGTAACTCATTCTCATAAATATCCCATATTTCTGAAATCAGCGTTTGACGATCCTTTAGGTTAACTTCACCTTTTCCATAATACTCAGGATTCATAAAAAGAGATTTAATAAGTTCTGAATCTGTAAGCTCTAATCTTCCGGTGTTTCTATCTGCAAATATTTTTTGTTCCTTTTTATTCATATCAGCAGAGGACTCGTCAATTTCATCCCAAATAAACTTAGTCTTTTCAAGTAGTATTTTATAAAGATAGGTAGCAAATGCACTTATCAATCTGCTCTCGTTACATTCAACAAAGTTTTCATCCAACAATTCAATAAATGCCTTATTTCTCTCTAAAAACCACTCTTCAGAAAAATGATATGCCTGAAGTATATATGCAGCATCAATGTTTGTGGCTTCTGAATCATCAGATAAATTCTGTAGAAATTCCTTTGATTTTTCACGAGATTTATATTCAATAGAAAATTTTACTGGAAACTTTTTATCTGAAACAGAGCACAATGCCTTCATAATAATGTACAAAGTTGTTAATCTTTGCTGGCCATCAATTACGCTATATCCATTATCATTCTTTTTCAAAACTAATGGTTGAAGACAATATTCTGTATCACGAACTCTCGAAATAAGCTCAGTAATAACTTCATTTTCATCCATGTAATCATTCCTTGTAAATCTATAATCTTCAACCAGTTTATCTTCAAAAATATCCTCTAGTAACTCTCTTACATTTACTTCATCCCAACGATAGCCTCGCTGATAGCTTCCGATAACATATGAAAAACCAACCACATCTTTTAGTAATTTATAGTTTTCATCCATTGAGTATTTCTCCTCCATGTTTCATATGCCACAACTTATGTAACATCATATCTCAAGTACTAATCAAAAAAATTTACATTATCATCTTAAATTCCACAAAACTTTATCACCAATGCCGCCACAACAGCTCCAACAATAGCAGTAATTATAGGCACAACTATATTTCAGGCAACTTTTGAATACCATTTTTCCTTTTTAGTATCAGATTCGCCTGTAATAGAAATATTAAATACGGCCCTATTGATATCATTATTTTCTGATTCTATCTGAACCTTTTTCTTTTTTGATATGTCTATACCAAGCTTGTCTAAATTGCCATGATTCTTTTCAAGTTCACACAAAGCCGTAATCACCATATTCTTTATTTCACTGAGAATGGATAAATAGATTGTTTGTGGAATATGCTGAGTAATCGAGGTACATGTAATAGCACCTTCACTTTTTTCATAAATCTCACCAGCCAAAAATCACAGAAAAAAAGAATTCTTACAAAAAACATCTCTCTCCCTCCTTCAAAGATTTCTAATGTTCACACATTACAAATCTAGACGAATTTGTGAATCTTTTATAACGAATCCGAATTTTTCATAAAAATGATTTCTTCTATCTGCATGATCATTATCGACTGATGACAATCCTCCATCTATCCATTTTGCATTAATCTTTTTGGCATATTTTAGCAAAGCCTTCATTGCAACTGTCCCATTTCCAATATTATTATCTTCCATTAAAATATCGATGATATGAACGTACTTCCTTTCTAAACCATCAATTTCTTGTGTATTAACTTCAAAATAGATTCTAGGCAATCCACAAATACCTTGATACCTTTCTCCAAAGAGTAATATTGAGTTATCATGTAGCACAACAATCAATTCTTCCTTATTACCATTTTCTTCTAACCCAATTATTTCTGCTGTTGGAAGTAGAGAAAAAATTCTCTTCATAAGCCCGTATTTCTTTTCGTTATGCTCCATCGCCGCTTCTACTCTACGTACTTCCCTGCAATAACTATTATTTAATTCCGTATATGCTTCATTCAATTCTTTCTTAAAAATCCATCGACACATTTTCTTCTTCATCAAGTTTCTAACCTCTATAGTTTTCACATTTTCACTATCTCTTTTGCGAAAAGGTATCCTTTCGCCAAAATGTATATTTCTCGTTCTCCAAAGCCTATCCCCTGGGGTAAACCTCCGATTATATCATCACTTTACGGAAACAGAAACACACATCTATTTTTCTTCCAAAATCGCAGAAACCTTTGATTTATTGGGTTTTTCTTGACAGAAGGCAAACTGTCTCCACATGCACGGTATTCGGAAACATATCCACGCACTGCACCTTATCCACGACATACCCCCGCGCCAGCAGCACCTCCAGATCCCGCGCCAGACTTGTTGGCTTACACGAAATATAAATCATATGATCCACACCATAATTGATAATCTTTTCCAGCGCCTTCGGATGAATACCATCTCTCGGCGGATCGAGCACAATATAATCCGGTCGTTCTTCAATCGTATCAAGCACCTTTAAGACATCACCCGCCAAAAATTCACAGTTGTCCAGATGATTAAGTGCCGCATTCTCTTTTGCGGCCTCTACCGCTTCCTCGATGATCTCCACACCCACAACTTTTTTGCAGACCGGAGCAAGCATCTGTGCGATCGTACCGGTACCGCTGTACAGATCATAAACGGTCTTGTCTGCCAGCATGTCCGGATTATCCCCGAGGATAAATTCCCGGGCTGTAGAGTAAAGTACTTCTGCTCCGAGAGAGTTTGTCTGGAAAAAAGAAAACGGTGAAATCTGAAAACGCAGTCCCAGCAGCTCCTCATAAAAATAATCCTGTCCGAAAAGTACTTCCGTTCCTTCGTTTTTTACGACATCCGCCACGCTGTCATTTTTTGTGTGGAGTACTCCTTTTAAGGTTCCTTCCAGGGAAAGTGCCAGAAGTACATCTTTCCATCCGGCTAAAAGCTGCTTTTCTTTTTCTTCGTTTACCGTTCCGGCATGTGGACATCTGCCCTGCTTTTCCAGCAATGCAACCTCTATCTTTGCACGCTCGTCCGGCTCCTGCTCCTGTACATTTCTCCAATCCTGCGTCGTAGTGATCAGATCAACTAAAATCTCTCCGGTCTTTACTGCCTTTCGCACAAGAAGATGGCGCAGATACCCGGTATGACGCAGTCTGTGATAGAAGAAGATTTCCTGCTCCCTGAAATAAGCGAGCGTTGCCATGAGAATCGCACGGAAATCGCCATCCACGATCCGGCAGTCCTCTACCGTTACAATATCGTAAAAACTGCCGCGCTTGTGCATTCCAAGTGCCAGCGGTCCGTCCTTGTATTCATCTCCAAATGAAAATTCCATTTTGTTACGGTAAGCAAGCACACGCGGACTGTGTCTGATTGGCAGAAACTCATAAGCACAGGCATCCCCGATCGCCTGCTCTATCATGCCGCGTACCTGTGTCTCCTTGATCTTTAACTGTTCTTCATAAGGCAGACTCTGATACGTACATCCTCCGCACTGTCCGAAATGCCGGCAGGTATCTGCGGTCTCCCGTGGCGATTTCTTCACGGTTTCCAGAAGCCGTCCTTCCGCTTTTCCTTTTCGTACCTTATTTACTGCAAAGGAAACACGCTGTCCCGGAATGGTATTCTTGACGATGACGCGTTCTCCCTCGTCGGTCATCACAATCCCTTTATTTGGGAATTCTACGGTTGTTACATTCCCTTCTGCAATCTGCCCTTTTTTCATCCTTATACTCCTCATGCATCATTCTAAATCTTGTTTTCTTACGGAAAAAGGGACTACACAACTGCAGTCCCTTCTTTCTTCGTTCGGTTTTCTTTTTCTGCGCACCGCTCAAACTGCCTGAAAGTTCTCACGCTTCCGACAATGATTAATCCTCTGTCTTGTCTGCGGAAGCATCCTTAGACTCTGCAGCCGGCTCATCATCCTCATCCTCGAAGAAGTCATTGTCGAACTCATCTTCAAAATCGTCCTCAAAATCATCCAGATAATCCGGTGTAAAGAAACGATAAATTCCATAGATTGCTGCTGCAACTGCGACAACGATTCCAATCACGGCGAATACAATCACGAATTTGGAAGGTTTCTTCTCCTCTTTTTCCTGTCTCTTCAAAAACTTATTAAGCTTTGCTGCATCCAAAACATCCCCCACTTTGGTAGATGCTAAAATATCTTCTACTTTACTCATGATGGCACTTCTCCTTCCTGCATTTTTAATTATATTCATTATAGCATATCTTTCCCGGTTTTCCTATGAAAAATTTGCGTTTATAAAAATTTTATCATACCTTTTTTAATTTTGCAAAACTTGCAAACATCTTCTTTGTTCCGGCTTTGTCGAAATCCACGGTCACTTCATAGTCCCTGCCCCCGGAAACAATTGCCATGACTTCTCCATCGCCAAATTTAATGTGGCGGACACGATCCCCCACCTGATAGGACAATGTTCCACCCGCGGAACCAAAATCGCGCTGGTTTTCCACCTTTGTATATACCGGTTTTGTGGCTTTGGAAGAATGGAAAGTCGATCCATATCCTTCTCCCACCTCTTTTCCATATCCGCTTCCCCCATAGCTTGGCACCGTCCGGAATGCCTTACGCGCTTTCTGAAATGCAGACTGTTCGATGGATTCTTCCTTTGGTTTTGGCTCATAAATCTCTCTGGAAAGAAGTTCCGGTGGAATCTCCCTGACAAACCGGGATACTTTTCCATACTGTGTCTGTCCCCGCACCATGCGCACACGCGCGGAAGTAATTGTCAGATTTTTCTTTGCACGGGTAATTCCCACATATGCCAGACGCCGTTCTTCCTCGATCTCGGCCTGGGAGTTATCACTCGTAATAGACATATAACTCGGAAACAGTCCGTCCTCAAGTCCTGCCAGATAGACATTCGGAAATTCAAGTCCTTTCGCACTATGTAAAGTCATAAGTACCACATAGTCACTGTTTTCGTCAAAACTGTCAATATCCGCAACCAGAGCGACATTTTCCAGAAAGCCGTTTAAGGTCGGAGCTTCTTCCCCCTCCGCATAATCCACAGCTTTGCTGATCAATTCGTCAATATTTTCGATTCTTGCCTCTGCCTCATCCGTTCCCTCTGCTTCGAGTTCTCTGACATAACCGGTCGTTTCAATAACTTCCTGCAGCAGATCTGTCACGGAAAGCAGCTTTGCCTTTGCTTTCATAGACTGGATAAACAACACAAACGGCCGGATCTTTGCTGCCGCTTTGCCCAGCCCCGGTACCTGTTCTGCCACACAGAGCGCATCATAAAAACTGATCTCCTGCTCCTGGGCATACAATGCCACTTTGTTGATCGATGCCGCACCAATTCCACGTTTTGGGATGTTGATGATACGCCGCACCGCCAGATCATCCTGCCCATTGTCGATGGTCTTTAAATATGCCAGCAGATCCTTCACTTCCTTACGGGCGTAGAAATTTACGCCGCCAAAAATTTTATATGGAATATTTGCTGTAATAAAACGTTCCTCAAAGAGACGGGACTGTGCATTGGTACGATAGAGAATGGCACAGTCTTTATACTGATACTCTCCTTTGCGTACCCGCCGGGCAATATCCATTGCCACAAAATCCGCTTCCTCTGCCGCCGTATCCAGCTGCTCAAAGGTGATCTTGTCCCCGGCTCCATTGTCCGTCCACAGACGCTTTTCCTTTCGCCCCTGATTGTTGGCAATCACAGCATTGGCTGCATCCAGAATATTTTGCGTGCTCCGGTAATTCTGCTCCAGTTTGATCACTGTGGCATCTGGAAAATGATGTTCAAAATTCAGAATATTGTAGATATTCGCTCCCCGGAACTTATAGATAGACTGATCATCATCACCTACAACACAAAGATTCTGGTATTTTAAAGCCAGCAGACGGATCAGTTCAAACTGTGCGGTATTGGTATCCTGATACTCATCCACCATAATATAGCGGAAACGATCCTGATACGAGGCAAGCACCTCTTTGTCCAGTTTGAACAATTCCACGGTTTTCATGATCAGATCATCAAAATCCAATGCATTATTCTGCTTTAACGCCTGCTGATATTCCCGGTAAACCTGGGCCTGTTTTCGTTTCACATAATCGCCTGCCGCGCGCGTCTCAAATTCGATCGGATCGATCAGCTCATCTTTTGCGGAGGAAATAGCAGAAAGAAACATTTTCTCTTTGTACATTTTCGTATCGATTTCCAGACGTTTGCAGATATCCTTCATCAGAGTCTTCTGATCATCGGAATCGTAGATGGTAAAATTGGTGCCAAACCCCAGCCTGTCAATATATCTGCGCAAAATACGCACACAGGTGGAATGGAATGTGCACACCCAGATACTTTCCGAACCATATCCCACCATCTGGTCAATACGCTCCCGCATCTCCCCTGCCGCTTTATTGGTAAACGTGATTGCCATGATATTATAGGGATTAACCCCGCATTCCTCAATCAGATATGCCGTACGATGTGTCAGTACTCTGGTTTTTCCGGACCCGGCACCTGCCAGAATCAGAAGCGGTCCGTCGGTTGCCATCACAGCCTGCCGCTGTGGTTCGTTCAGTGCATCTAATAAGCTCATATCGTTTCTCCGTCTCTTTCCATAATTCATTATTCGTGTGTCTCATTATATCATAGATAGTCCGAATAGAACATACATTCTTTTGTTTTTTGAAAAAAGCATGAAAATGCCTTGTCATCTAGTTTTTATTACTATATAATGTGATATGATATGAGGTGAAAATATGGACAACGAAGTAAAAGAATTTCTTGCTGCACTGCAGAAGAAACTGGTTTCAATCGATTACATCAAAACGGAAGACATTCCAAATATCGGTTTATATATGGATCAGGTCACGACCTTTATGGACGAGCAGTTAGAAGCCTGCAAACGCTATGAAGATGATAAAATTCTGACCAAAACAATGATCAACAATTATGCCAAAAACAATCTGCTCCCTGCCCCGGAGAAGAAAAAATATTCCAAGGAGCATGTGCTGACCCTGTTATTCATTTACTATTTTAAGAATCTGCTCAGCATCAACGACATCCAGTCCCTGTTAAATCCCCTGACGGAACATTATTTTGGCAACAAAGCCGGATTTAATATGGAAGATGTCTATAACGAGGTTTTTAATTTAGAGAGCACCGAGTCCGAGAAATTATTAAAAGATCTCGGAAAAAAATATGCACTCTCCCGTGAGACGTTCCGGAAATTTCCGGAAAATGATCAGGAATTTCTGCAGAATTTCAGTTTTATCTGTCTGCTCAGCTACGACGTATACATCAAAAAGATGATTATCGAAAGTGTTATCGACAATATCAACAGTCAAAACAGTAAAACAAATAAAAAAGAGAATTCCAAAAAGGAATCCTCCAAAAAAGACACCGTTTAATCCAAACGGATGATTGTATTTTCAGGCACAGATGCAGATACGCATCCGTGCCTTTTTTCTATTCCTGTTCCGGATGTTTCTGTGACAGACGGCTGAATACCATCTCATATCCGTCATTTCCATAGTTCAAAGAACGATTGACACGGCTGATCGTCGCTGTAGACGCCCCCGTCTTTTCCGCAATATCAAGGTATGTCTTCTGATCCCGCAGCATTCCCGCCACTTCAAATCGCTGTGATAAAGAAAGCAATTCATTGACCGTACACACATCCTCAAAAAATGTATAACATTCCTCTCTGTTCTGCAGACATAAAATTGCATCAAACAGATGATCTACTGCCTCTGTTTTAAGTTTCTTGCTCATTATGCTCCCTCTTTCCTTCCAAAAATCATGTCTGTATTTTATCATATTAAAGTTTTAAAGTAAACAGATTTCTTGCATTACCCCATTGTTATGCTATAATGTTTAGTACAGTTTACCAAACACGAAAACGAATGGAGAATCTATGATATGAAAAAGATCGGTTATTTTTTTTCCGGCTTTCTGCCAATTTTAACAACAACAGCTGCACAGATACTGGCTTCTTTTTTTATGTTCGGAATCGCAGCTCTGTTTCTGTGTCCGGCCTCCCAGAGCACAGGCTTTGATGCCGATACCATCGAAACACTTCTGACCAATACGGAGTTTAATGCATGCATCATGCTGATTTATACCGTAACCTGCATCGTATTCATGGGAATATGGTATTATCGCTCCTGTGGGGGCAATTATCTTCCAAAACCATCCCTCACGTTTCATCCTCTGCAGTTTTTATCCATCATTCTTCTGATTCCCGGCATGCAGTTCTTTTCCGGTTATCTGACTTCTGCGGTATCTCTTCTTTTCCCGAACTGGCTCAGCCAGTACGAAAAACTCATGGAAACCGCAGGCTTAGACTCCGACATCGGACTGTTCATGTTTATCTATGCCGTAATTCTCGGTCCTGTCTGTGAAGAACTGGTTTTCCGCGGCGTCACCATACGTCTGGTCCGACGGGCACTTCCGTTCTGGGCTGCCAACCTGATGCAGGCGGTTCTCTTCGGAATCTTTCACATGAACTGGATTCAGGGAATTTATGCATTTGTTCTCGGTCTTGTACTGGGATGGATCTGTGAAAAAGGAGGAAGCATCTATTTCTCAATGTTCTTCCACATCCTGTTCAACTTCTGGGGAACCATCATCGGACCGCTACTGAACAATCTCAAAGAAACGGATCTTCTGGGAATTATCATCTTTCTCTTTACGATTGTTTCTCTCGTTTTGGGCTTTTCCTTATTCCGCCTGGGAACGAAATGGCGCGATCAGAAAGCGGCGCGCCTTATGGCTGCCCCTGATCATGATGATCATTTCGAAGCAGCTGAATGATCCGGTACTCATAAAACACGGTGATCACAAGGATAGCGGCAATCACCAGCAGACTGTACGCGTCCTTGAGTTCGATCCCGATCACATCTCCCACACACGGAACCATCAGACCGATGATAAACACCAGTTTTACCAGCCGGATCATCCGGATGGAATATTTACGCACCTTTCCCACACACACCTCTTTCGGAAGCCGGTTTATTTTTTCCGGCTGACAGCTTACCAGGCTGAGTCCCACATAGATCAGAACAACTCCTGCAATGTTACAGATAAATTTATATGGCGCAACTTTATAGGCAATCCCATAATAGATCTGCAGTCCGATATAGACAATTCCAAGGATCATTCCTATCGCCTCCGCAAAAATTGCCGGAACGGTTAAATCTTCTTTTTTCATCTGCTTTTCTCCATTTCATTCTGTAAAATCATATCCTAATTCTAACACCTTTTTGACTTGAATTCCATAGTTCATGTGCTATAATGAAACACAGAGTAACAATATAACAAAGGAGATCTCATGGAAAATCTTATTTTACCAAAACAATACAAATCAGAACTGAATCTTCATGACACACAGCTTGCCATCAAGACAGTCAAAGATTTCTTTCAGGCACTGCTGGCGCAGAGACTGCATCTGACACGTGTTTCTGCTCCTCTTTTTGTAGACCCGGCAACCGGTCTTAATGATAACTTAAACGGTTATGAACGCCCGGTTACTTTCGGTATTAAGGAGCAGGACGATAAAAATGCAGAAGTTGTCCATTCTCTCGCAAAATGGAAACGTTACGCCCTGAAAAAATACGGATTTCAGGTCGGAGAAGGCATCTACACTGATATGAATGCCATCCGCCGCGATGAAAGTACGGACAACATTCATTCTATTTTCGTAGATCAGTGGGACTGGGAAAAAATCATTCATAAAGAAGACCGTAATCTGGACTATTTAAAAGAGACCGTTCGTACCGTATATAAGTGTCTTCGCAAAACAGAACAGTATATGGCCATCCAGTATGATTACATTGATCTGATCCTTCCAAAGGAAATTTTCTTTATCACCTCCCAGGAACTGGAGGATCTGTTCCCGGACAACACACCGAAGGAACGTGAGTATTATATTACCAAGGCAAAAGGTGCTGTATGTATCATGCAGATCGGTGACACCTTAGAGTCCGGCGAACCGCACGACGGACGTGCTCCGGATTACGATGACTGGGCTTTAAATGCAGATATTCTTGTTTATTATCCGGTTCTTGATATTGCACTGGAATTATCTTCGATGGGTATCCGTGTAGACAAAACTGCACTGATTTCCCAGCTTGACAAAGCCGGCTGTCCGGAACGCAAGGATCTGCCATTCCAGAAATCCATCATCGATGGAACACTTCCTTATACCATCGGCGGAGGAATTGGTCAGTCCCGTATCTGTATGTTCTTCCTTCGCAAAGCTCATATCGGCGAAGTGCAGAGTTCTCTCTGGCCGGAAGAAACAATTGCAGCCTGCGAGGAACATGGTATTCAGCTCTTATAATTTATTTTACATAATAAAATAAACAAAGCAAAAAATCAAAGAGGAAAAACGAAAAAAACGTTTTTCCTCTTTTTGTATTATCTCCTCTAAATTACAGCTATAAGGTTTCCTCATCCGCCTCGCACATACGATACCCTACGCCCAGTTCATTTACAATATAATTTTTTTCTCCCGGTCTGGCTCCCAGCTTCTTACGGATATTTACCATATTGACCTGCAGTTTTTTGATGCTGCCCTCATCGTTATACCCCCAGATCTCTTTGATAATGGCTGAGTATGTCATAACCTTTCCCGCATGTTCCGACAATGCTGCAATGATATTGTACTCTGTCTGTGTCAGCTTCACTTCTTTTTTATGCAAGAAAACTCTTCTTGCATCGTAATCAATGGTCAGACCGGAGGCCTTAAATTTTCCACCCGGAAACATTCCGTTTTGCATGCGATGTGTTGTCATGCGGAGCGTAGAACGTATCCGCGCAAGAAATTCATTGGAGCCAAATGGTTTTGTAACATAATCATTGGCTCCCATATCCAAAGCCTCCACTTTATCTTTTTCATCTGACCTGGCAGAAAGCACAATCACCGGCGTCAGGGAATCTTTCCGTAACCGCTTTAAAAAAGTCATTCCGTCCTGATCCGGAAGTCCCAGATCTAAAACAACGAGATCCGGTCTGTGAGAAGCATACATCATCATTCCGTCTTCGCAGGAATATGCCGATAATGTCTGATATCCGTTTGCCTCCAGAAGTGTAGCCACCAGATTGTTAATATGTTCATCATCCTCAATAATTAAAATCTTATATTTATTTCCGTTCATGCCTGTTCCTTCTCCTCCATATCCAGATAAAACCGGAAAAGTGCACCTCCATTTTTCTTATTTTCTGCCTTGATCTTTCCACCGTGCGCTTTGATAATTGTTGCGCACACTGCCAGTCCTATTCCTGCATTGCTCCGTTTGCAATCGGAAGATACCTCATACGCCTCATGACTCCCGTAAAAAACGGATTTTAATTTTTCTTCCGGAATTCCACATCCATCATCCTGTACTTCAAATACGGCTTTGTCCGCCACAAGAAATACCTTCAGTCCCAGGTGCACCATTCCCTTTGCATGCTGCACCGCGTTTTCTAAAATATTGATCAACACCTGCTGGATCAGGATGGCATCCATGGGAATTACCACAAATTCATCTGGAATATCAATTTCAACCTCCTGATCCGGATATCTTTTATGAAACTTTAAAATCACCGAATCAATCAGCTCATCCAAAACCGTAGGTGTCTTAATGATTTTTACTTTTCCACTGTCAAGTTTTGTGATCGAAAGCAGGTTCTCAACCATCCGGAAAAGCCACTGTGCATCCTGCTGGATGTCCTGCAGCATCTTTGTCCGCTGTTCCTTCGTAAAATCATTATCCGGATCAAGCAGCGCCGAGCTGGAGCCATAGATCGTGGTAAGCGGAGTCCGAAGATCATGGGAAACCGCACGGAATATGTCTGCACGAATTTTTTCTTTTTCTCTCTCTGCTTCGAGAATTTTATTATACTTTATTTTGGTGGTAAACCCACAGGTAATCAAAGCCATCAGTATAATGATCACTGCCGATGCCATATTCTCCGGTATGGAAAAATTAAAGTGAAAAAATGGAAATGTGAAAGCAAAATTCACTTCAAGAACGCTGAGAATTGCAGCTGCCACACCATACAGATACCCCGGTGTGATCACAGAAGTCAGAAAGACTCCAAAAATAGATACTGCCGGGATCAGCGCATTTTCCACAGTACTGTTTTGTATCCACAAACAGACCATAAAACACACCAGCTGAATCCCGACGGTAATGGCTATATCTCTTATGATATACAATGTTTTTTTCATCCGAATCTTCTTTCTCCTTATCTCTTGCATCCATATGTTTCATTATAGCATAATGGCGGTTAAGATTCGAATAAAAAATGTATTTTTCTAAGAAAGCGTATTCAGTTCCTCCATCCACAATGTTGCACATGCATCACTCGGCATACGCAGATCTCCTCTCGGAGAAACAGCAACAGATCCGACTTTCGGGCCGTCCGGAAGGCAGGAACGTTTAAACTGCTGCGCAAAAAATCTGCGGCAGAACGTTTTCAGCCATTTTAAAATAAATGCAGCTTCATAGGTTCCAGCAAATGCGATTTTTGCCAGACGGTAAATTTTTGCAGGGGAGAATCCCTGACGCAGCATGTAATACAGGAAGAAATCATGCAGTTCATACGGTCCTACCAGATCCTCGGTCTTCTGTGAAATTTTTCCGTCTTCCGGTGGCAGAAGTTCCGGAGAAACCGGTGTATCCAATACATCATACAGTGTATCGGAAAGCTGCTTGTCCTCACAGGTATCCGCATAATAACGCACCAGATGCCGGACCAGCGTCTTTGGCACAGAAGCATTCACGGCATACATGGACATATGATCTCCGTTGTACGTTGCCCACCCCAGTGCAAGTTCCGACAGATCTCCGGTTCCGATCACAAGCGCATTCTTTTTGTTCGCAATGTCCATCAGAATCTGCGTGCGTTCCCGCGCCTGGGAATTTTCATATGTCACATCATGCACCGAAGGGTCCTGTCCGATATCCGAAAAATGCACATTTACCGACTGACAGATATCCACTTCCACAAATTCTGCCCCAAGGCTTTGAATCAGTTTGACAGCATTGTCATATGTGCGGTCGGTTGTCCCGAATCCCGGCATGGTGACGGCCGTAATTCCCTTATGATCCCGCCCGCACAGATCAAAGGCACGCACGGTCACCAGCAGTGCCAGCGTCGAATCCAGTCCTCCGGAAATACCTACCACAGCATTGGCTCCGGTATGTTCCAGACGTTTTTTTAGTCCCATTGCCTGAATCATCAGAATTTCATCACAACGCTTTTCCCTGTTCTGTCTGTCTGTTGGCACAAACGGTGCCGGATCAATAAACCGCGTCAGTTTTGTTTCTTCTATTTTTAAAGAGAACAGAATCTCGGTATGTGTCTGATCCTCAGTGACAAAAGTTGTCATTCTGCGGCGCTGTGCACAGAGACGTTCCACATCAATCTCCGAATACAGGATGCCATGTCCAAAACGCTTGGATTCCGCAAGAATCTGTCCGTTTTCCGCAATGATGTTGTGCCCGGAGAACACCAGATCCTGTGTAGACTCTCCCTCTCCCGCTGACGCATAAATATATGCCGCAAGAAGACGTGCAGACTGGCCACTTACCAGTTCCCTGCGGTAACTGTCTTTGCCGGTCAGTTCATTCGAAGCCGACAAATTCACCAGAACAGACGCCCCCGCCAGTGCATGGGAGATACTCGGCGGATTCGGTGTCCACAGATCCTCACACAGTTCCACACCGATTCTGAGTTTCGGCATCTGCTCACAGACAAAAAGCAGATCCCGGTCCGCAGGAACACTGCTTCCGTCCGGCAGAACCACCTCTGTCGCAAGCTCTGCTCCGGATACGAAATGTCTCGCCTCATAAAATTCATTGTAATTCGGCAGATAACTCTTCGGTACAAGTCCAAGCACTTCTCCATGGGAAAACACTGCCGCCACATTGTATAATTTTCCAAGGATTTCAAAGGGAAGTCCCACGAAAAAAATGGCGTCCAGTGAAGCACTCTCTTTTACTAATTTCATCAGCGCATCCTTTGCGCCCTGCAGCAGACGTTCCTGCAAAAACAGATCCTGACAGGTATAGCCGGTCAGACAAAGTTCCGGAAAAACTACAATCTTTGCTCCCTGCCGGGTACTTTCTTTCATCATATCCAGAATCAGTTCTGCATTGTATTTTGTATCTGCCACTTTAATTTTCGGTGTGACTGCAGCTGCTTTTACAAATCCCTGTCTCACTTTCTCAACTCCTTTAATTCCTCTACGGAAAATTCATATGCCTTATTACAGAACTGGCACTTTACCTCGATGCTCTCCCCATCATTGATGATGTCATCGAGATCTTTTTTGCTGAGCGTCGAAAGTGCGCGGGATACCCGCTCCTTGGAACAGTCACAGACAAATGCTGCCGGAATTTTGTCGGTGATTTCCAAGCCGAAATCTCCGAGAATTTCTTCGAGAATTCCTTCCGGTGTCAGTCCTCGCTCCAGCATCATAGTCACAGAATCGATCTCTGCAATACGCTTTTCCAGTTTTTCAATGATCTCGTCACTCGTAAACGGCATAAGCTGAATAATAAATCCCCCGGCCTGACGCACCGTGTTGTTTTTGTTCATCAGCACGCCCAATCCTACCGCAGACGGAATCTGCTCGGAAGTTGCAAAATAATAGGTTAAATCTTCTGCAATCTCTCCTGTCTGCAGCTGACACTGTCCCACATATGGCTCTTTTAGTCCCATATCTTTGATGACGCTCAAAATACCGAGATCCAGCGCGCCCCCTACATTTAAATGTCCGTCTTTGTTTGGCGGAAGTTCCACAATCGGATTATTGACAAATCCCTTGACATGTCCATTGGCGTCCGCAGTAACGGTAAGTCCCCTGGCCGGACCGCTGCACTGAATCTGCAGGGTCAGAAGATCCTTTTCCCCTTTTAACATTGTTCCCATCATCGCACCGCCGGACAACAGACGTCCCAGGGCTGCCGTCATGATCGGGGACGTATTGTGATCCTGTCTGGCGGTCTCCACCAGATCCCTCGATGTAATTGCAAATGCCCGGATTGCGGCACCTGCTGCGGTTGCTCTAACAATATAATCTGCCATGTATCATTTCTCCTTTATTCTTTTCTTGTAACAAATGTGATACGCTCACTGTCGGCTTTGACCCCGGCGTCGGTGTAATCATCATACATTCCTTCACAGACCAGTCCCGCCTGCTGCAGAAAATCCACTATCTGTTCCACCTTATAATTTCTCTGATAGTGTGTTTCCGCATATCGGCGGTACAGCTCTCCCGCTTCCGGGATAAACAGTGTCAGGTCATATTCATTGATTCTGGTCTCTTCGTCATAATAATTTTCCCAGATAAAACTTCCTTCCTGCCTGCTCTCCGCAAATGTGTGATCTCCAAGAAGCTGTTCGTATTTATAGGCGGTATTCATATCAAAGATAAATACTCCACCGCTTTCCAGACAGGCGGCAACCCGCCGGAATGCATCGGAAAGTTCCTGTGGCTCAAGCACATAATTGACACAGTCACAGGTACAGCAGACTGCCCGCACACATCCATCCAGTTCGAGTGTCTGCATCTCCTGCAGCAGATAAAGAATCGGCGGATCTGTCTGCTTTTCCATGGCTTTCTGCAGCATATCCACAGAAACATCCACACCGGTCATATCATACCCACAGGCAGCCAGTCTCCGGGTCAGTTCTCCGGTTCCGCATCCCAGATCCAGCACCGGTCCGTCTGCAATTCCATGCTTTTTTAATGTCTCACAAATATATGCACACCATTCATCATAGGGCACATTATCCATAAACAGGTCGTAAACCTGCGCAAAACTCGTATACGCGTCCATTCTTTTCCTCCTGCTTTGTATCATAGTTTAGCAAGTTTTTATGGCAAAAGCAAGGTTGATTATTCTTCCCGAAACCTTTATACTGAATGCATAAGTTGAAATACAGAAAGGATTTTCCATGCCTGACAACTACGAACATTATATTTCCAAAAATATTCAGGCCTTCTATCGCAGAAGACTTTTTTCTCCAATGATATATCTGGTTTTGCTTGCAGTTCTCTGGATCGTATTTCCACTGGGTGCCATGCTGCGGCCTGCACAGCTTTCCGACAATACCAAAATTGCGGACGCCTACAAGAACCATCACCGTTATGTACGCATGACCTTCACAGATCTGAAATTCAGCGGATATACCTGTGAAACCTATGGACAGACCCGCGGATATTATTATTACACCACACAGAAAAATAATTGCAGCATCATTCTCCTTACCCCGCATACATGTGAGGAAGGACTCCCTACGATCGACCGTCTGACCGTCACCGGCCGGATCGTCAAAGGAAAAGAATCTTATCTGGCACTTTTGTCCCAGCTTTCCTCTGACCTGAACTGGACCGAAACCGGTATCCGCAATCAGCTGTCTTCGTATTATTTCAGTGAGCCTGACTATCATTTAACCACGACGCGCATTTTATTCTTCGCGTATTTCGGTTCCATGATTTATACCGTCCTGTATCTTCTGATCTGTATGGTCTATATCCGGTTCCCGGTGCTTTCCCCACCGTGCCAGAACCTGATCGTCTTCGGACATCCGGGTCAGATTCTCGCCGAGGCCGAGGAAGAACTTGCAACACTTCCACAGCTGGCAACGGAGGATATGTTTATTACCGAACATTATTTTATCATGACATCACCATATGGAAATGCCATTGTGCCTATTCAGGAGATTCTGTGGATCTATAAACATTCGACGCTCCACAAAATGCTCTGGTATCATTTCAGCATCTCTTATACCATGCATATTACCGCAAACAAACATATGTATGTAAACTGTCCGAAAAATACCAAATCCGATATTGACGGTATTATGGATTACCTGGCAGAAGCCAATCACAACATTCTGGTAGGTTTCAATGAAGAAAACCGCCTGAAAGTCCAGGCGGTTCAGGGAAAACCTTTCCATATTGAAAAATTCTATGCGTTATTGCGCCGCCGTGTCTAAAACATACAGGCTTTGCTTCCGATTTCATAATCCAGATTTTCATAGGCTTCCCTTACCACGGGAAGCCTTTCTTTTTCTTCCGGCGGTAATTCATGTTCAGAAAGTATCTTTATATTCTCCTCAATCTGTGCAATATCATAGGTATCAAATCCATACTTTAACCCTTTCCAGCACAGTCGTCGCTGCTCTTCATCCATCATGGGGAGTTTTCCCTGCCGAAGTATGTGACCACTCTCCGGTAAATCTTTGGTCTCCTGTTTTATTTCTTTCACCGTCCCCCGCAGCTGCTCTAAGAAGATATGCAGATTCCGGTTTATAAAGGCACGGTTTTCGGTCTTTGCCGCCATCTCCATAATTTCTGCCTGCTGGGCAATCTCCTCTTTTCCAATCTGGCGGCTGATCCCTTTGATTCCATGAACTTTTGTCTGAAACATATGCAGATCCCGCTGGACATATTCCGGAAGTTTCGGAAGTAAACCCTCCACCTCTTTCCAATAAGATTCCAGCGTACGGATATCCGCAGCGTTCCTCTGCCCTGTGGCTTTCGCCTTCTTTGACGCATCGACCGGATTCGGAAGTTCCCTGTATCTTACCGGAATTCCGGTTTCTAAAACCTGCCTCATCCGCTGCAGCCGGATCGGTTTCGGCATAAAATCGGTAAATCCATGCCGGATGGAACGGCTTCTCACTTCGTCAGAAATATCCGCTGTCATAAGAACAAGCGGTGCATGACTGTATCTTTGTATCTGATCCGCCGTCTCAAATCCGGACATTCCCGGCATCATCTGATCCAGAATGATCATCTGGTATTCCCGTTCTTTTACCATCTGTACAGCTTCTTCTCCTGACACCGCCAGATCCAGTATAAACTTCCATGGAGCCGCAAGTTCCTGAAAAATCACCCTGTTTGCTTCCATATCATCCACCAGAAGGACACGTGCCCGCGGATAAATCCAGTTCGGCTGTATTTCTTCGACCTGCGGATCATTCTGTTCTTTTAATATTTCCCGTCCGATGTTTCTCGGCTCTGATATCTCAGCCATAACCTGTTTCTGATAAAACCCAAAAGATACGCGTGTCCCTTTTCCCGGATCACTCTCTGCTCTTACCCAGCCATGCATCATTTCTACGAGCTGTCTGACAATTGACAGACCCAGGCCAAAGCCCTCTACCCCCATATCCTCGGAGAACGAAACATATTCCGCAAATACCTGTGCAAGTTTTTCCTTTGTCATTCCCACGCCGGTATCTTCCACACAGCCGTCAAACCATACCTGTCCTTCTTCCATCTTACAGTGGAGTGACAGCGTGATCGTTCCCTGTTCCGTAAACTTGCAGGCATTCGATAAAATATTCTGAAAAATCTGTGCCACACGTAAATAGTCCCCACTTACCTGCTCCGGAAACCGGTCCAGAAACCTCACGGTAAATACGATATCTTTTTCCCGGATATTCAGCAGACAAAGACGGGCCTGTTCCTCGATCATCTCATAAAAATTGTATGTTTTGTCTTTGAGCGTCAACATTCCTGCTTCCAGCTTCGAATATGCAAGGATGGTATCCACCTGTTCAAGCAGATTATTTCCCGCGATACGGATATATTCAAGAATGTTTTTGCTCTCATCCGGAAGATTCTGCCTTTTTAAAATGTCCGAACCTCCGATAATCGCATGCAGCGGACTGCGCAGATCATGACTGACCGATGCCAGAAAACGGCTTTTTAAAAACGACTGTTCTTCCGCTTTCTTTTTCAGATCCTCCATCAGAACCGTTTCCTTCTTTTGCTGTGTGATGTCGAGCAGAGTAAGAATATATCCTCTCACCACATTTTCACTGCAGACCGGATGCAGCTGACACCTGCAATAACTTTCTTTCCACTGAACCACATAATCCTGATCCGGGTCTTTACTCCAACGCATCATTTTGGTATAAAAAGGGTACTCCTGCGGATCGTCCGTCAGTTCCCCCACAATTTCCGGAAACCATCGTCTGGCACTGGCATTGGCATCCCGGTAACGCATTCTGTTGTCAAACAAAAACGTAGGGATATCACTGATATTATAAAAGTTTTCCCGGATAATGTTCGTCACATTGGATAATCTTCCCGTCATCATCAGATAAAAGACAATCAGACAGGAAATTTCAAAAGCTCCCGGCACCAGAAATTCTTCCGCTTTCGGCGTAACTGCGCGAAACAACATTGCAACTCCCGGAAGTGCCATGCCAAGATACAACATATCATTTACATGTCCCTCCCAGACAGAAACCTCGCTTTTCACTCTCACATAAGTAGCCAGCCCCAGAAGAATTCCCGTATAACAAAGCAGCGCAATCCGAAACGCATCCTGATACGTCTCGCGCTGCGCAGCACGTATAATCAACATGGAATTAAACAGCACCAGACTGCAGAACAAAATCACTTCCGTCCTGAGTTTCAGCTGGAATTTCATAAAATCACCCACATAATGAATCATAAGATACAGCATGTGAATGGCCAGTAAATCTGTCAGTATACGAAGTGTCTGTGCCTCTCCCGTAACATAATAGGTAATGCGATAAAAACTGTTCAGTGCAATCAGCCCTAAAACCAACGGCAGCAGCCGGTGTTCCCTTGCGTGAAACCCGCTGCTGACATAACTTTGTAATACAAACAGTGTAAAAAAAAGACAGATCAGATGGAAAACCAGTCCCATATCCGTTTTACCTCCAACCACTAAATATCCGCTCTACTTCGGATTTGATATAAATGGCTTTATATGGTCGCACAATATATCCTGCCGCATGCAGTCTCCGACAGGTCATTACCGTATGCGCATCACACATGGCCGTGACAAACAGAACCGGTATCCTGCCCCCTGTGAGCTTGTTTGCTCTCATGGTAGTCTCGATTCCGTTCATTTCCGGCATATCAACATCCATAATGATCAGATCCGGAAACTCATTGTGTTCCAGATAATGCAATGCCTGTTTTCCGCATTTACAGAGAATGACGGTATACTCATCCTCGAGAATTCCACGCATGGCATCCAGATTAGTCTTCATATCATCTACGATCATGATTTTTTTTCTGGCAGTTTCCTGAACCATCTTCTTTCTTCCCGGCTCTTCCGAATCCGGAGAAACCGTATCAAGATATTCCGGTGGAAGAATCGTAACATTTAAGTTTTTATTTTCCATCAGATCCAGTTTGGTTCCATCCGGCATATTCAGAACCGGTCGCAGATTATGCGGTCCTTTGTTTTCATAGATCAGTCCCTTACGTCCGTCCGACAGGTTTACCTCCGTCCCTCTCGGAAACAGTGGGACACGTTCCATAAACACTTCCACAACGTTTTTGTCAAACATGATGCCACAGGCTCCCATGAGATACTCTACCGCCTCATAAGGGGAATATGGTTTCTTATACGGACGTCTTGATGTCAGCGCATCATACACATCCGCCACATGTACAATTCTTACGGAGAGTGACTGTTCATCTCCCATCAGCCCCTGTGGGTATCCGCTTCCATCTACATTTTCATGATGAAGAAGTACCGTCTGCTTGATATGCGCCGAAATATTCCAGCGCTTCGAAAGCAGCTGGTACGAACGGGTCGAATGGGTCTTCATCAGCTGGTATTCATCCGGTGTCAGCCTGCCCGGTTTATTTAATATTTCCTTTGGAATGGCAAGCTTTCCCAGATCATGCAAAAGAGCCGCTGTAACCAGATAATTCAGATCGCGTTCACTCATTCCCATCCCCATACCGATCACACAGCAGAGCACAGCAACATTCACCGAATGTGCATATGTGTAATCATCGTATGAGCGCAGATCTGTCATATCCAGACACACATTTTTTCTGGACAAAAGATTCTCCACAATCTGTTGTGCAATCTCGGCACAACGGTCAATATCATTCTCCTGCACACATTTAAACCCTTCCTGGCGCAGTTTTTCCGGTATTGTTGCTTCGATGTAGATATCTTTCGACTGTTCATCCTCGATATAGATACCGCTAAATCCGTATTCGTTTAGTTTATTGATATAGGAAGCCGTCAGTTCACAGCCACTTCCCACCATGGTACGTCCCATGGAATCATATAAATCATACGCAAGACACATTCCCGGTCTGGCATCTTCAATGGAAACAAAACGCATAAAGCCTCCAATTATAACTATAACTTAAATCATAACCAGATAAATTGCTGCAAGTGAAATTACAATCTGAATGATGGCAAAGCGAAATACCACCTGGGCATTGGACCACCCACCCTTTTTTCTTACATGGTCGTGGATCGGTGTGATGGTATTCTTCAGAATATGTATCTTTAAAAACCGAAGCAGTGAAACCTTTACCAGACCAAGACCACCGTCTGCGATAAGTACCGCAGCAACCAGCAGGTACATAAACGGACTGTGCATCTTCAATACCGCAATGGCAATAAAAATACCCATTGCACGTGATCCGGCATCTCCCATAAGAAGCTTGCTCGGTGTTGCGTTATACCACAGATATCCCAGCAGACATACCGCAAACAGTAAAATACAGTAATTGAAAGAATCATTGACTTTTAAAATATTGTCAAGAACAAACACACTCATCAACGTGATAATGGTCAGTGTTCCCGACAATCCATCCACACCATCCGAACAGTTGGTAACATTGATGGAAACCCACACCAGAATAACGGTCAGAATGGCAAATACAACCGGTGGAATCACGATGGTCGTTCCCGTAATGGCAATGGTGATCTCACTGGAATTGTAATGCAGATAGGAAATGGCTACAACGACTGCCACCGCCAGATCCAGAATTCCCTTTAAATACTCTCCCCATGGTTTTTCTGCGGCATCATCAAAGAATCCGGTGAACATTTCGATGACGATCAGCACCAGATAAATGATAATTTCCTTATTCATTTTGCCAAACAACAATGCGGAAACAACAAAAGTCAACACAAAAATAATACCCGCACCTCTTGGTTTTCCTGCGGAAAGAGCTCCATCATGTGCATACTGTCTTCCCATGTCCTTCGGCAGATATCCGTTTAATTTTGCAATTGCAATACAGGTCGCTGCAAAAGCAAATAAAACACCGATAAAAGCAACCAGTGCGTGTTCATATGTTCCTAATAAGTATATCATTTTATCCTCCTTCGGGCTTTCACCCAATTTAATTATATTAGGAGACAGGAAAAAAGTAAAGTTTTTGCTTGCATTTTTATCGAATTGTGTTATTATATACTCACACGCGTCAAAGCGTTAAAGTGTAAAAGATTCAAAGAACCACAAGGAGGAAACAAAAATGGCTCAAAAAGGAGACTTAATGACAGCACGTTCCGATATTCGTGTATTGGACGCAACCATTCGTGACGGAGGACTCGTAAACAACTTTATGTTCTCCGATGACTTTATCAACGCACTCTACCGCACCAATGTAAAGGCCGGCGTTGACTATATGGAGTTTGGTTATAAAGCTTCCAAGGAGCTGTTTGACGTAAATAAATTCGGCAAGTGGAAGTTCTGTGATGAGGAATCCATCCGTGAGATCGTTGGTGACAACAACTCCGATATGAAGATTTCCGTCATGGCAGATGTCGGACGCTGCGATTACAAAAAAGATATCATTGACAAAAAAGACAGTGTAATTGACATGGTTCGTGTGGCAACTTACGTGCACCAGATGCCTGCTGCAATCGAAATGATTGAAGATGCCAAGGCAAAGGGCTACGAGGTAACCTGTAATATCATGGCAATCTCCAATGCCAAAGAATCCGATATTGACCAGGCACTTGAAATGGTCGGTCAAAGCAGCGCCGATGGCATTTATATCGTGGACAGTTACGGTGCTCTTTACCCGGAACAGATCCGTGCGATTGCAGATAAATACACCGAACTTGGAGAAAAATACGGCAAATACATCGGTATGCATGCACACAATAACCAGCAGCTTGCCTTTGCCAACACGATCGAAGCACTCTCCCACGGTGTCAGTCTTTTAGATGCTACCATGATGTCCATGGGACGGGGTGCCGGAAACTGTGCCATGGAACTGCTTCTGAGTTTTCTGAAAAATCCAAAATACAATGTATTCCCGGTACTCCGGTTCTTAGAAGACTATATGCTGCCGCTCAAAGAAACCGGTGCCGTATGGGGATATGATATTCCGTATCTGCTGACCGGACGTCTGAACCAGCATCCATCTGCTGCCATTGATTTTTGCAAGGACAACCGCAAGGATTACGCAGATTTCTATACCGATCTGTTAGACAAATAAAGCATAATACAAAACAGGCATCCGGGGTTCGCCAGATGCCTGTTTTATCTCTGTTATAAACGTTTAAATCTGTCTGCAAAGTGCATCCACTTTCGCAATTTCTTCCATCATACACATTTCTTTCAGATCCTGTGCATTTCCTTCGGAATGTTCCACTTCCTTTGAGAAAATACGCGCTACGTCAATACGGTCAGACATTGTGAATTTTCCACCGTTTCTGTAAAAACGTGCCGCATCCATATCTCTTACCACAAGGGTTGCCATCACAATCATTTTGGCATAGGATAAAATATCATAATCATATATCGAATTCATCAGATAACGATACACAAAATAAACCAGAAGATGTTCATAGCCAAGTTCCGAATAATCCGATGATCGCATATATTCTGTCAGAAATGCCTCATAGGTATCTTCGTGATACAGCTTTTCGAATTCTTCCTTGGTGTGAACCCATTCATCATCCAGCTCTTCCATATCGGCAAAAACCGCAAAACGTTCCTCGAAATCTTCATAAGAAAGTGCACGAACCGGCTTCTCTTTTCCCTCAATATTTTTCTGCTCCCACTCCCGAAGTTCATGACCGGCATCTTCGTATCTCCAGTCTGCCAGTACCGACATATCCTCTTTTGCCTGTGCATAATTGATCACGGTCTGTACACGGTCACACCACGCCAGAAACTCTCTCATGCGCTCCGGAATATTATGGGTACGATTCTGCAGAATATTCACCGACTCCTGCTGCACCCATTCCATGAATGCAACATATGCCGGATCGTCCTCACCGTCATCGCAATTTCCGGGCAGCTCTATATCCACCAGCTTTTCCGGTTCTGTCCGCTCAAACAGAATCCGTCCGACTTCCTCGCAGGAAAGACTCAGTGCTTTCTGCTCCACATCTCCGTAAATCAGGGAAAAACGCGGATATTCTGTACACACTTCACACAGAGCCTCTTCCCCAAGTGCTGTATAAAGATCACAGAGATTATGATCATTGAGCATGGCACAGCGTTTCTTCCCTTTCAGCTTAAAACGGTATCCACCGCCATCATCATCCGGATCGGCCTCATACATACTTTCTTTGAGTCTTTTGCCAAATTTGCCTTCCACACTGTTGTAATATGCATAGGAATCCTCATCAATGTCAATTTCCCAGCCTGCACAGCAACTGTCCTTGCAGCGGGATGCAATGCAGGAAAATTTCTCATAATATTCCGGAACCCGTAAAATCACGATGCCTGCCTCTCTTTCTCTTCTTTTTCTGCCATGTACTCTTTCTCCATAGTTTCCCAGTCCGGATCCTGTGTGCCTTTAAAGTGATTATAGGCTATATAGCCAATGCACCAGATCAATCCTGCCATCGTTGTTGAAAAAAGTATTTTGACAACACATACCGCAAGCAGTGTGACATTCAGGTCCCCTGCCAGAAAAGAAACTGCCAGAGTATGAAGCGGCAGCACAAGCATCTTCCACAACCCGTAATATGCTGCTGCAATCACACCGATTGTATAACAGACAAATCCCAACAATGCATTAATATGCTTTTTCATATGTATCCATCCTCGTTTTCATAACTATTCCATCAACTTAACTATTTTGCCACTTTCCATGGTTTTTTTCAAGTCAAGAATGCGCTGATTGACCGATCCCCGGAACTTGAGCGTAATATCCTTCTGTTCCTCAATAAATGGACCGTCCACCAGTACATCGATCAGGGAAAGCAGGTCATCCGTGTCTTTCGTATGTTTTCTGCCTCCCAAAATCAGGTCTTTATCATATATATATCCGGTAAATGCCCAGACATTCTTATCTGGATACAAACTTTTTACTTTTTTCATAAAAGGAAGAAGAGCCTCCTGATTTTCTTCCTCAAACGGCTCTCCTCCCAACAGGGTCATTCCCTCTATATACTCCGGTTTCAGTGAATCAAGCACCTTTTGCTGTACCTGCTCATCGAAACATTCTCCATAGGTAAAATCCCATGTCTGTGGCTGAAAACAGCCCTTACATGCATTGCGGCATCCGGATACAAACAGTACCGTCCGACAGCCGAGACCGTTTGCGATGTCACAATACTTAATTCCAGCATAATTCATAATTTACTCTTTCTTTTTATTCAGAAAACGGATGCAGCCTGCAGCTACCAGTAAAAAGACAATTACTGCTGCTCCAAATACCATCCGCAGATCAACCGCACCTGTCTTTGGTGTTGCATCTGTCCGGTTTCCGTTTTTTGATGTATTTCCACTGTTATTCTTTTTGTTCGATGAAGTTTTATGTGTATTCCCACTGCTGCTCTGGGAATCCTGCATATCGTCTGTATCATCGTACGAATCGGTATCGTCCGTATCGTCCGTATCGTCTGTATCATCTATATCATCTGTATACTCTGTGTCATCCTGACTGTACGACTGACTCTGGGAAGTGCTCTGGGACTGTGACTGGCTCTGTGTCTGTCCTGCAGAAGCATCCACAACCGTTGTAACCGTAACCGGATTGTAACTTGCATCCGTCACTTCACGCACTGTCAGGGTAACCGGCATCGTTGTATATGCATTTTTCGCCTTAAAGGTAACCGTGGCAATGGTTTCATTCTGGGAATAAGTCTTATTTAAAATTGCCGAAAGATTAAGTGCCTGCTGATTATTTTCCGTAACCGGGGAAACCAGCTCAATATTTCCCGAATCCGAAGAAATCGTATTTGCCCATGTGGTTCCTACATATTCCAGATCAGAATCGTCATATGCCAGTCTTGCTGCAAATGTCGAAAGTCCCGGATTATTGCTTCCGACCAGACGTACCGTTACCGTATCTCCGGCTTTTGCATCATTGGTTGTTCCAACCGTCAGATTCATCTGGCTGTTCGCCGCCATAACCGGCTGCGGAACGGCTGCAAAAAGCAACGCCAGCGCACATCCCATCATCAGTATCGTTTTCATCATCCCTAATTTTTTCATCTTCTGCCCTATATCCTTTTTGCTATGACTACGAGTCTCCCATTGTTTACCGTGTATTCACAGGTAGAGAGCATGATTGTGGTATCTCCATAGATAAGATGCTCCCCTGTATCATACACACGGTTCTCTTCCACAAAATCCAGCAGATTCTGAAACTCTTTCCGGTTTTTATAATTTCGAAACCAGTAATAACGGAATCCGGATTCGTCTTTTTCCTTTACATGTGTCTTTACCACCGCAACAATCTGATATTGTCCAGTTTCATAAATCGTATCAAAAGTAATCACCGGATGCTTTTTGTAAAATTTCTTATCCAGATAGGCATCCAGATCTCCAAACTGGCTTCCATCACTTACGTTGTGCCCAAAGATCACAATATTCTGATCCATCGGATCAATGCTGGCATCTGCGGAAACAAACGGGTTTCCCTTATTATCATCTTTTCCTTCAAAATTGTGTTTCAGATAATATTCCCCGCCTGTATGATCCTGCATCACCGGATAATCGATTGGTGTCCCGTCAACTTTGATCCATCCAACCAGATCCGGATACATACTATATAATATATCATATTGGTCTAAGATTGCAAGCTGGTCCGTCTTTTCTGTCTCACGATTTTTCATTTGCTGCTTTTCTTTGCGGATATATTCCAAAACCGCTTCCTTTTTTGCCTCTTTGATCTGAAAATAATTCAATGCAAGTAACAGAACAACCGCCATGGCCAGGAAAGAAAAGGCGATGCGTCTGCATACCTTTTCCACCATCGGCCGATGGCGGTTTCTGCCACTCGGCCCGATGGGTTTTTCTTTCTCTTCCCGGGGTTGTGGATCTTCTACCTCATGGTGTTCATACAAATGGGCATATTGTTTCCGTTTGTTTTCTTCCATGTTTTATAAATGTAATACTCTTTCTTTGATTTCCTGTGTACGTCCCTGATTCCAGAACTGTGTTCCGATATACCCGCACGTACGACGTGCAACACTCATCTTATCCTGATCACGGTTTCCGCAGTTCGGACACTCCCAGACGAGTTTTCCGCTGTCCTTTTCCTCAACAATTTTGATCTCACCGTCATAGCCACATTCCATACAGTAATCACTCTTCGTGTTGAGCTCCGCGTACATAATATTATCGTAAATGTATTTCATGACGGCAATCACGGCATCAATATTATCCTGCATATTTGGTACTTCCACATAGCTGATTGCACCACCCGGAGACAGCTTCTGGAACTGTGACTCAAACTTCAGTTTATCAAAAGCATTGATATTTTCCGTCACATGCACATGATAACTGTTCGTAATATAATTTTTATCTGTTACGCCCTCTATGATACCAAAACGCTTCTGCAGACACTTTGCAAATTTATAGGTAGTGGATTCCAGCGGCGTACCGTACAGACTGAAATCCATATTTTCCTTTTCTTTCCACTCTGCACAGGCATCATTCAGACGCTGCATGACACGCAGTGCAAATGGTGTTCCGGTCTCCGGCTCCGTATGGGAAACACCTGTCATATAACGGGTACACTCGCACAATCCCGCATATCCCAAAGAGATGGTGGAATAACCGCCAAATAAAAGTTTGTCGATCGTCTCTCCCTTTTTCAGACGGGCAAGCGCTCCGTTCTGCCACAGAATCGGAGCCACATCACTCGGTGTGCCAAGAAGTCTCTTATGTCTGCACATCAGTGCCCGGTAGCACAATTCCAGACGTTCATCGAGAATCTTCCAGAATTTTTTCTCATCTTTTCCGGAAGAACATGCCACATCCACCAGATTGATCGTCACAACTCCCTGGTTAAAACGTCCGTAATATTTCGGTTTTCCGGTTTCCGGGTCAATATACGGAGTAAGAAAACTGCGGCATCCCATACATGGATAGCAGTGTCCTTCCCCGTTCTTGTCCACTTTCAGTTCTTTCATCTTCTTTTCGGAAATATAATCCGGAACCATGCGCTTTGCCGTACACTGTGCAGCCAGGCGTGTCAGATAAAAATACTTGGAATCCTCATGGATATTATCTTCTTCGAGTACATAAATCAGTTTCGGGAAAGCCGGGGTAATAAATACTCCTTTTTCGTTCTTTACTCCCTTGATTCTCTGATGCAGCATCTCCTCAATGATCGCTGCCAGGTCATCTCTGGTCTGTCCCTCCGGCACTTCGTCGAGATACATAAACACCGTGATAAACGGAGCCTGACCGTTTGTGGTCATAAGCGTGATCACCTGATACTGGATCATCTGCACACCACGGTTGATCTCTTCTCTTACACGCATCTCTGCTACTTTATTGATTTTCTCCTCATCCAGATCCAGCCCGATCTTTTCAAACTCTGTCCGGACCTGTATCCGGAATTTTTCACGGCTCACCTGTACGAACGGTGCCAGATGGGACAGTGAAATACTCTGTCCTCCATACTGCGAACTTGCAATCTGCGCAATCGCCTGTGTTGCTATATTGCAGGCCGTGGAAAAACTTCTCGGACGGTCAATTCCGGTCTCGCTGATTACAGTACCATTCTGCAGCATGTCCTCTAAGTTCACCAGACAGCAGTTATGCATGTGCTGCGCAAAATAATCTGCATCATGGAAATGAATCAGTCCTTTTTCATGTGCTTCCACAATATCTTCTGGCAACAGGAATCTCTTCGTGATATCCTTGCTGACTTCTCCCGCCATATAATCTCTCTGTACACTGTTTACAGTAGGATTTTTATTGGAATTTTCCTGTTTTACTTCCTCATTGTTACACTCTAAGAGGGACAGAATCTGTTCATCAGTAGAATTGGATTTACGCACAAGTGCTCTCTTATAACGGTATGTAATATAATTACGGGCAACCGTAAATGCATGCTGGTTCATCAGCTGGTTCTCTACCATATCCTGGATTTCCTCCACGCTGGCAGACCGTTTCATGTTTTCACATGCCACTTCCACATTATCGGCAATCTCCTGAATCTGCTCATCGCTGAGTTTTTCATAATCGATTACCGATGCATTCGCTTTCTGTACAGCCGCAACGATCTTATTCGAATCAAAAAATACCTCGACTCCGCTTCTCTTAATAATTTTCATGTTCCATCTTCCTCTCAAAGTCTATCTTTATAAACGATTGTTTACACAAAATATAAGATATAGAGATTACTCCCTATATCTTGTATATTTTCATTAACAAATACAAGACTACACTACATCTTGTGTTATTGTCAACCCACATTTCTACATCATGTGGAGGCTTACTCCATGGAAATGTAGACGTATCTAGGCGTTTATGCAATATGTGAAAAAATTCCGCGCCATTTTTGTAATAATTTTTACAGTCTGCTGTCCGTGCGCAGCACATCAATGAATTTGCCGGCTTCTGCCCATGCCTTCTTTGATTCTGGAATATTCAGATATGCCATCTGGAACACATGAAACATCCCTTCATAAACAGACAGGCGCACTTTTACCCCCTGCTCCCTTGCCTTTGCCGCTACCGAAACCGAATCACTCAGAAGCATCTCAATCGATCCAACCTGTATGAGCATTGGCGGAAATCCCCGGAAATCCCCAAACAGCGGAGAAATATACGGGTCCATCCGGTCATGTTCCCCCGGATAATCATTCTGGTAAATCAGACTCTCCTTCGTATTTCCAAACAGTGGATCTTTCTCATAATTGGTCTCATAAGACTCCCCGCTGGCCGTCAGATCCGTCCACGGAGACATGGCTATGATTCCTCCCGGTACCGGCATATTATGATCCCGCAGATACATACAGAGTGCCATCGCCAGTCCACCGCCTGCCGAATCTCCGGCAAGGATAATCTGTTCTCCATAATATCCCTTGGAAAGCAGCCAGCGGTATGATGCCAATGCATCTTCAAGTGCCGCCGGATATGGATTCTCCGGGGCCACACGATAATCCGGAGTAAGCACATTGCATCCATGGCTCAGCTCGTTATATAATCCTGCAAACACATAATACGCATTGCGCACAGCTCCCGTATAACCACCGCCGTGTAACTGCAGAATCACGTAATCCGTGTTTGGATTTTCCTTTAACGACAAAAGTTTCATCGTAAAATGATCCATATTGATTCCCGTCAGGTTAAACATTGCCGGTGGAATCCATGGCGGCTCTATCATCCGCTTGCGCAGCTCTCCGCTCTTTATTTTTTTTCCGATTTTCAAATCATTGGTAAAATGTGACAGCATTTCTGCCACCACACGTCCTTTTACACTCGCTTCGCTTTCTATCATATATGAAATCTCCGTTTCAGTTCGGTTCGTGCACGCTGATCACCAAGAATCAGTGTTCCAAGGAATAAAAATACCGATACCCCGAGGGACCCCCATGCCAGATATGGAAAATGAATGATTCTCATCTGCAGTAATACCACCGGTACAATGCTCAGCAATATCGTCAGCAGTTCCGACATCATATAACTCTGCCAGTTTCTCCGGTTTATCAGAATCAGGATAAACAACGCCAGATCAATGGCAATGATTCCCCCCGGAAACACATAGTCTAACGACCAGCGCCGGTATCCGGTCAGATAATCAATTCCAAGAAGCATTACAATGGCAAGAAGTACCAGACAGACGGTTTTGGCCAGATATCCGGATTTTCCCAGAATCGCCATGCGAAGCACCACATTTCCATATAAAAGAATGATACCAATTACAAGGCTCCATGCCACTTCCCTGTCCACCTGAAAATTGATGGCAATCAGCAGACACTCCGCCACAATGGAGATAAACAGTACCAGATTCTCCACAAACCGGAATTTACGCGCCGTTGCAATGGCATCCGGATACCGGCTCTCTCCCGGTATCCCGTCCGACTCCAGCACATGTTTACAGAGCGGACAGCGGTCCGTATCGTCCAATATGACAACATTACATTTTTTGCATTTATTCATAATATACTCCGTTCGTCTCAATCTCCACATCCACACCATCCGCCGCAATCTTGCGGAAAAATGCCTTCTGTACCAGAGCCTCGGAAAAGATTGAACTGAATGTAAATACCAGCGTATCCTGGTAAGAACAGATCGTTCCTTTCAGATACTGCCCTTTTGACATGGCTATAAAAGCCGAAAAACCTTCTATATAGGGCTGGTAAATATCTTTGATCTTGATATTACCGATGTTTGTGATCGTTGTCGTATTTGCCACTGCGGATTTTTCATATACGATACGCATGGCAATATTTTTCAAAAATAACGGCACCGGACGCATAAGCAGGTTCCTCTGATTGGATACACTGTAAGAAAACAGATCCTCTAAATGTTCCTTATTGATCTGGGAGTGCAGGCTGCTTTGTATGCATGCAAGTACTTCCTCAAACGTATAGGACTCTTTCTGTGGACGGAATTCTGCAGATACCATAACAAAAAAGTTTTTTGTCGTATCCGAATCAAAATACGGCCGCAGATTGACCGGCACTGCGATTCGGATCGGTTTTCCTCCCGGCATCCCGTGTAACAGTTCTTTATACACACTCCATACAAAGACTGCAACAAAATATTCATTCAAAGATGCATGATAGCCATGTGCTACCTTTTTCAGCTGTGAGACCGGCATCCGCCCATGCATGACACCAAATTCTCCGGCCGGAAGTTTATCTTCTTTGATCAGATATGCTTTTTCTTTATTAAATCCGCTTGGCTTGCTGCTACGGTAATTGCGGACAAAGCTGTCCTCCCTGCTGAGAGAGGTATCTCCGCTCAGTTTGTTTCCTTCTTTTTCCGCCAGTTCCGGATGCACCAGACGCAGATACTGATACGTCAGCTCCCGGAGGAAATTAATGCCTCCCATGCCATCGGTCAGTACATGAAACACTTCCAGATTGATTCTTGACTTATAATAGGTCACACGGAACAGATAATTGCGGTTTTTGTTCTGCCGGATAAACCGGCATGGAAACATCGCCTCTTCCGTGACTTTCGGCGCCTTTTTTCCGTTCTCTTCAAAATAATACCAGAATACGCCTGTGCGCATCCGAAGATTAAACCCATCGAATTTCGGCAGAATCATGTCCAGCGCCTGCTGCAGAAATTCCACCTGAACCTCTTCTTTTAAGGTCACACTGATCCGGTACACGTTTGTCATACTCTCCCCCGCAATGGACGGGAAAAGATGTGCTGTATTATCAAGCTTATCCCAGCGCACCTGACGCGGAATCGTCTTGGTTTTTTTCTTGTCTTTCATTGATTAATTACTTCCTTAGTTATTTCAAAAACATGCCGAATCCTGCCACACTGAGCACCATCATAATAATTCCTGCAAGCAGAACCCCGAGCATGACGGCGATAATTGTTGATTTAAAATCCATGTCCAGAATACTGGCCGCCAGTGTTCCTGTCCATGCACCGGTTCCCGGAAGCGGAATTCCTACAAACAGGAGCAGTGCGATAAACAGCCCCCGGCCTGCTTTTTCCTGTAATTTCTTTCCGCCCTTTTCTCCCTTCTCCAGACACCAGGAAAAAAACTTTCCAATCACCGGTTTATCCGCTCCCCATACCAGAACTTTCCGTGCAAACAGATAAATCACCGGCACCGGCAGCATATTTCCGATAATTGCCACAATATAAGAAGAAAGTACCGGCAGCTGCAGTCCCTGCGAAATAATAATGGAACCGCGCAGTTCCACCAGTGGTACCATGGAAACCAAAAATACCCACAAGTATTTTGTCAACATAAAAAATCCTCGCTTTATTTATTTAAATATTTTTTCAGAAAATCGATCAGTTTATGCATCTGCTCATCCGTACCGATTGTGATACGCAGATATTCGTTGATCCGTGCCGGCTTGCCAAAATGCCGCACATAAATATCGTTTTTCTTCAGTGCTTCAAACAGTTCCACACCGGAAACATCCGGATGCATGGCAAAAATAAAGTTGCTTTTGGAATCACCAAATACGAACCCGAGTGCCCGAAGCTGCTCTTTGGTCCACTCTCTTGTCTTTATGATTTTCTCTGTCGTCTGCTCAAAATATGCCCGGTCACGGATAGATGCCGTTCCCAAAGCAATGGTGATACGATCCATCGTGTATGAATTGAAGGAATACTTCACATCATTTAAATATTTAATCAGTGTCGGATTACTGATGGCAAAGCCAATCCTCGACCCCGCCAGAGAACGTGACTTGGAAAATGTCTGTACCACAATTACATTATCGTATTTATCAATCAGAGGCAGGGCACTCTCTCCTCCAAAGTCAATATATGCCTCATCCACGATCACAATCACATCCGGATTTGCCTGAACGATCTCCTCAATGGCAGATACCGGAAGAAGTTCCCCGGTCGGCGCATTCGGATTTGGGAATACAATTCCACCATTTTCACATTTATAGTCTGAAGGATTCAGGCGGAATGCATCATCCAGCGGAATCTGTGTATACGGAATGCGAAGCATTTCTGCCCACACGTCATAAAAGGAATAGGTAATATCCGGAAACAGAATCGGCTTCTTTGAATTAAAGAAGGTCATAAACAGCATTGCAAGCACATCATCCGACCCGACACCGACAAAGACCTGCGAAGGGTCTACCTGATAGAATTGTGCAATCCCATCCACCAGATCCGTCACAACCGGATCCGGATACAGCCGCAGATCATCCGTATGAAAATGTGCCAATGCTTCCTTTACCCCCGGTGCCGGCGGATATGGATTTTCATTGGTATTTAACTTGATGATCTGTGATTTCTTTGGCTGCTCTCCCGGTGTATAGGGAACAACCTTACGTATATTTTTTTCCCAGTTTTTCAACTTTAATCTCCTTTATATGTACAATATTACAGTCACTTACCACTCTACCGCATTCTTCCTCAAATGTAAAGAATTGACGCGGCAAAAAAAACGCAAAAAAAATGAAATTTCAGCATTTTTTCCTCTTGTAGTTTTACACAATCGTGATAAAATATCCTAGCATTTGCAGTTTTGTTTAAAATATAAAAGGAGTAAATCATTATGGCAAGAAGTACAACAAAAGAATTGACCAGCGGTTCCCCTATGAAACTGATTCTCGGTTTCGCCGTACCGCTTCTGTTCGGTATGCTGTTTCAACAGTTTTACAGTCTCATGGACACCATCATCGTCGGCCGCTATCTCGGCGTAACGGCACTTGCTGCAGTTGGGGCAACCGGAAGTATCAATTTTCTGATCATAGGATTCTGTCAGGGAATCTGCAACGGTTTCGGTCTGCCGGTTGCCCAGCGGTTCGGTGCGCGCGACTATGACGGTGTGCGCAAATATGTCGGTAATTCCGCCATTCTGTCGGTTCTCATCGGCGGTGTTCTCACGGCACTGACCGTCATTTTCTGTCGGCAGATTCTGGTGCTGATGCAGACACCTTCCGATATTATCGACCTGTCCTACAATTATATTGTTGTTATTTTTGCCGGCATACCAGCCACCATCCTTTATAATATACTCTCCTCCTACCTGCGTTCTCTGGGGGACTCCATCACGCCGGTCATTTTTCTGATCGTTGCGGCTGTCTTAAATATCGGACTGGATCTGTTCTTTATCATCTGTCTGCACTGGGGAGTTTTTGGTGCCGCATTTGCTACCGTTTTATCGCAGGCGGTTTCCGGTGTGCTGTGTCTTTTCGTGATCATCCGGAAATTTGACATTCTGCACCTGAAGCGCTCCGACTGGGTACTGGATGCTTCCTATGTAAGAAATCTTCTGATTATGGGACTTCCTATGGGTCTGCAGTATTCCATTACCGCCATCGGAAGCGTCATTCTGCAGACTGCTGTCAACACCTTAGGTTCAGGCGCCGTGGCAGCCATGACGGCCGGAAGCCGTATTTCGATGTTTATGGTGTGCCCATTTGACGCACTCGGTTCTACCATGGCAACTTACGGTGGACAAAACGTGGGTGCCGGAAAATATGATCGTCTGGCAAGCGGTATGAAATCCGCCATCATTCTTGCCGCAGTTTACTCCGCAGCGATCCTTGTTGTCATCATTTTCCTTGCACGTCCACTGATCTATCTGTTTATAGCTCCTTCGGACAGTGCCAATATCACACAGGTTGTCGCACAGGCCAGACAATTTCTGATCACCAACACCTGCTTTTATATGCTTCTGTCGCTGGTCAATATTGTTCGTTTTCTTATCCAGGGAATGGGCTTTTCCGGCTTTGCTGTATTTGCCGGTGTATTTGAGATGATTGCCCGCGCATTGATCGGTCTGATCTTTGTACCGATCTTCGGATTTACGGCTGCATGTTTTGCCAGTCCGCTGGCATGGCTGTTTGCGGATTGTTTCCTGCTTCCGGCGTTCTTTCATTGCCGGAAGAAACTTATGCGGGGGCTTGCCAATAAATAACAGGTATAAATATAAGTTTTCTTGATGCGACGGAAGAAGGGGGACATTCTCTTTCTCCAGAAAAATTTGCAAAGCAGCGCCGATTTTGATTTCAGGTTCTTTTTTGAAAAATTTTACTTTAATGCCATTAGCGTTATGTGATGGAACTACGGCGCAGTTGCAAATTTGTTCTTCCGAAAGAAATGTCCCCCTTCTTCCTGTTGATTGGAAAAAAGATAAGTGAAAGAACTATTTTCACAAATTCTGTAAATGGGATCTATTGATAAAAAAATAATGATTAGGGTGACACATTTTCTTATTTTCAATGCCTGAAATAAAGGAATGTCACCTGTAAGAGAAAAATTGCTTCTTCAGATACCGATTTTTTTAAAAAATGGTACCTGAAGAAGCAATTTTTGTTCCACAGAGACTTTGTGGTATCTAAATGTTACATTTTAAGTGTATAGATACCATAACGGTATCTTTTATGCAAATTTTCTTTGTATAGATACCAGCACATTTTCCAAATTATCTTTTCTCCAACCAACAGGAAGAAGGCGTATATTTCTTTCGGAAGAACAAATTTGCAACTTGCTCTGGCACTCACTGAATAAAGATAATTGCATAAAATGAAAACCCTTACACAAAGAACCTGAAATCAATGCCAGAGCTGCTTTGCAAATTTTTCTGTAGAAAGAGAATATACGCTTTCTTCCGTCACATTGAGAAAACTTATATCTGCCAGAGAACGCAATTAAACAGCTGCAATAAAACGTTCGAATGCCTTACGTCCCTCCGGTGTACATTTATATACGCCGGCATCCTGCAGCACTTCATTGAACACCAGACCGATTTCCTCATGCAGAATATCCATCACATTGTCTTTTGTGATCTTATCATACTTCGGAAGGAAACCTTCTGCCCATTCTGCATGGGAAGCAAGTGTTTCTGTTGCACGTAAGTCTGTACCATTTACCAGTGCATCGGCAAGCTCTGCCATCTCATCTTTCAGGCGGGCAGGCAGTACCGCAAGTCCCATAACCTCGATGAGACCGATGTTCTCTTTTTTGATATGATGCAGTTTTGCATGTGGATGATAGACACCCAGAGGATGCTCCCCGGTCGTGATGTTGTTGCGCAGTACCAGATCCAGTTCAAAATCATCTCCACGTCTGCGTGCAATCGGTGTGATCGTATTGTGTGGCTCTCCGTCTGTCTCGGCATAGATGAATGCATCCTCATCGGTATAGCCTCTCCAGGTTAAGAGAATCTTGTCTGCCAGTTCAATCAGACGCTCCTTGTCCGGTCCGCTGATACGGATGACAGACATCGGCCATTTCACGATTCCTGCTTTCACATCGGAAAATCCCTCAAACTGAAGTTCTTTTTCAATCGGTGCTTTTGCCATGGCAAATGTATAATGTCCGCCCTGGAAATGATCATGACTTAAGATGGAACCTCCAACAATCGGCAGGTCTGCATTGGAACCTACAAAATAATGTGGAAACTGTGTCACAAAATCCAGAAGTTTTCCAAACGTTGCACGCTCGATTTTCATTGGCGTATGCTTGGAATTGAACACGATGCAGTGCTCATTGTAATATACATATGGAGAATACTGGAAAAACCAGTCACTGTTGTTAATCGTCAGTGGAATGATGCGGTGGTTCTGGCGTGCCGGATGGTTGACACGTCCTGCATATCCCTCATTTTCCTTACAGAGCTGGCACTTCGGATACGCGCTCTGCTTTGCATTTTTTGCTGCCGCAATGGCTTTTGGATCTTTCTCCGGTTTGGACAGATTGATGGTGATATCCAGTGTTCCAAACTCGGTGTCGGTTGTCCACTTGCGGTCTTTTTTGATACGCTGTCTTCTGATATAATTGCTGTCACAGCTTAATTTGTAAAAATAATCCGTTGCGGCAAGCGGTGAGGTATGCTCATACAGATCACGGAACGTCTTGCGGACACTGCTTGGTTCCGGTACCAGACATCCCATAATTTTTGTATCAAACAAATCTTTGTATACAATACTGTTTTCTGCCATGAGACCATTCTCATATGCATAATCCATCATTTCTGCAAGGATTCCCTCAAGTTTTCCTTCTGCCTCTTCCTGTGTCCATGCCGGAAGATTTTCCACCTTTTCAAATACCGCATCCTCGATTTCGTCTACCTGAAAAAGCTCCAGCAGGCGGTTAATGGTATATACTTTGTCCTCCGGATCTACCAGTCCGGTGCTCAGACCATATTTTACTAACTCTAAAATGTTCTCCTGAATCATCTCGTACTCCTTTTTATAAAGCCTGTCGGCAAATGCGGTTCCAATCAGCTCCGCACACATTTACCCTATGTAATACGTTCTTAAATCAGACGGCTTGGGCCATCTCCGATGGAAACCACATAAAATTCCGGTGTCTTTCCGACTTTTTCCTCATATGCCTTTGTCAGCTTCTCCTTGAATTCGTCCACGGATGCATCCTTTACGATACTGACCGTGCATCCACCGAATCCGCCTCCGGTGATACGGGAACCGATCACACCAGGAATCTTCCATGCTTCATCCACAAGTACATCCACTTCCGGACAGGAGGTCTCATAATCGTCACGCAGGGAAACATGGGAAGCATTCATAAGTTTTCCGAATGTTTCAATATCATTTTCCTTTAAAGCCCTGACTGCTGCGATTGTACGCTGATTCTCGTAAACCGCATGTTTGCCTCTCTTTCTGGCAACTTCATCCTTAATGGCTCCCTTGTACTGCTCAAACTGCTCATCCGTCAGATCTCCAAGCGTTTTGATATCCACAACGGTCTGCAAATCCTTCAGTGCCTGTGCACTCTCATTTCTGCGGTCATTGTATGCGGAAGTAACCAGGCTGTGTTTTACCATACTGTTGGTGACGACAATTTTTGCCCCGTCAAGTACGATTGGTGCATATTCAAAAGAAAGATCCGAAGTATCAAGGAAAATTGCATTGTCCTTTTTACCCATGGCAGATGCAAACTGATCCATAATTCCACAGTTGCAGCCATTGTAGTTGTTCTCGGAATACTGTCCGATCAGAGCCAGATCCTGATTGGTCACATCAAAACCATACAGATCCTTTAACATATATCCGGTAACCACTTCTAAGGATGCGGAAGAAGAAAGTCCGGAACCGTTTGGAATATTTCCGAATAATGCAATATCCAGACCGGTTTCCAATTTCATGCCGCGTCCTTCAAATGCCCACATAACACCCATCGGATAGTTGGTCCACAATCCATCCGGGTCTGGAGTAAATGCATCCAGAGAACTTTCGATCACCCCAAGCTCATCGAAGTTCATGGAATAAAAACACAGTTTCCGATCAGTTCTCTTTCTCGCTGCCATGTAGGTTCCAATGGTAAGTGCACATGGAAATACGTGTCCGCCATTGTAATCGGTATGCTCACCGATCAGATTCACACGTCCCGGTGCAAAATATACTCTGATGTCCCCCTCATCGCCAAAGATTTCTTTAAACTTTGCTAATACATCATTCTGAATCATTGTTCTCTCCCTTTCTACATGTTTATCCGCTGCTTGGTGCAACGGTTCGTTTTCTTGATAATTCCATTATACATGAAGGGGAATTCTTTGCAATATGCTTTGCGCAACTTGCAACATTCCCATTCCTTCATGCAACATTTTTACATATCTTATTTTCTAAAATCACGAATCACTTCCAGTGCCGGAAGGACATTTCCATCGTAGTCAAACAATGCCTGATTTGCCCACTCATTGCCACATGGTCCCGGATCATTCATATACTTTAAGGATGCCGGCGTTGCCCAGCCGCTTCCGTGTACCGGAATCCATGCAGGCTCCCACCAGAAAAATCCCAGTCCTTTGTTGTCACGCACATGTGCCACGCGGTTTAAGAAGTCCTTCGTAAAATCTGCCTGTCCCTGTACCGTCATCGGATACTCGATCTTTGCCACAAGTTCCGGCTTTGTCGCATATCCCTTTCGCTCACTGTCCTTTAGTTTCTCATACTGCTTGTAATCTTCCATGGTATATCCCATAGAAACCTCTGCCACGATCAGTTCCTTCCCGTAACGGGCTGCCATATCGTTCATGTTGTCTTCAAGCATCTGCAGGGTGCCATGCCAGAACGGGTAATAGGAAAGTCCGATATAATCAAAATCTTCCCCACGCTCCATATAATGATCGAACCAGTCGCGGTACATCTCATTGTTTCCACCGTTGTCGAGATGAATCATCAGCGGGATCTCCGGCTTAACGGCACGGCATGCCCGGATACCGGAACTGATAAATCTTGCAATATTGTCATAATTCGGCTTTAATCCCTCCGGCCAGAGCAGTCCGTTGGTCACTTCGTTGCCCACCTGGATCATTGTCACATTGACACCGGCTTCCAGTACTTTGCGCAGAGAATCCCTGGTAAACTCATAAACTGCCTGTTCCAGCTGGTCCGCGTCAAAATCTTTCCATGCCTTTGGCTTAATCTGTTTTCCCGGATCTGCCCAGAAATCACTGTAATGAAAATTTAATAATACGCCGAATCCCGCATCGGATACTTTCTTTCCGATGGCAATTGTCTCTGCCAGATCATTGCATCCGGCACCGTACGGTTCACCGGTTTCGGAATACGGGTCATTCCACAGACGCAGACGGATTGTGTCCACATCATAATCTCTCATGATGTCTAAAATATCCCGCTCTTTTCCATGGTCATAATATTTTGCCCCACAGCGCTCTAACTCAAGCAATGTGGAAAGGTCCATTCCTTTAATAAATCTGCTCATCTTTTCTCCTTTTCTTCGAAAACGTTTACCATCCCTTTAATGCGTTAATATGAAAGTTCTGTAATTTCCGCTCATACCGCTGTGGATTGATCTTCCACTGGTATGGCGACGTATTAAAAAATTTTTTAAAATTCCGGTTAAAGGTGGAAGTTGTGGAAAATCCTGCCTTTCTGGCAACCTCATCCATCGAATCATTGCCATGCTTCATCTGTTCACACGCGTATTGTACACGCACCAGATTCACATAATCCATCGGCAGCATATGCACATATTCTTCAAACACTTTCCGGAAAGATGTCTCACTCATCCCACAGACCTGCGCAAGGGTGCACACTTTTACCTCTTCCTGATAATGGTCATTGACAAACGTGAGTGCATCTGCGATCTGCCGCATTGTTCCGCTTCCTGCCGCCTCAAGTCTCGTCTGTGTCTGTACTTCATTCAGACGAAACATCTCATACACCAGCGCATGCAGATAACTTGTGATCACCTGACGATAATACGGACTCTGCTTTTTTTCTTCCCGGATGATGGCATTGACGATCTCTGCAATCTCCGGACACTCGCTCCCATGCAGCAAATGTGCCGATCTGCGTACCAGTTCAATAGCCTCATTTTTTTGTGCAATCCGGTCACCATACAGTTCCTCTATGACATGATTGACATCCACATATAAAAATTCCCAGGAATTTCTGGTCATTCCATTACTGATCGTTGTATGCGGAATATTCGGTGGAATCAGGGTAACAGAATTCGTCCGGTAGGTATACGTGTGTTCATTTATAATAAGCTCCCCTTCCCCTTTTCTGCAAATTCCAATCTCCATAAGGTTATGGAAATGCAGATAAAAATTGTCATGTCCGTATACCCGGTTCCACTCCTCTCCCAACAAAGCAAGTACCGGTTCTCCCTGTGGAATTTCATAAAAACGCAGTTCCACGGTTTCTTTTTGTTTTCGTCCCATAGGCATATTATACTCCCTGAAAGTTATACCCTGATATTAAAAACGTGCGGCAGCTGCCGCACGTTCTTTTTAGTCGAAATCAAACTTGTCGAATCTCTTATGCATTGCCCCATAACGGAATCGAACCATCTCATTTTTCGCTAAAACGTCTTCCTCCGTACCTCTGTACTGGCAGCGGATACAACTGTAAATCTTTGTATCTTTATTGTAAAACATATCGATGTCGAGGTCTCTCATAAAGCAGGACGGACATCTGTAATTTAATTTGCCTTTTCCAAGTTGAGCCATGTTGCAAATACCTCCTTGTCTGTAATAGTCTTCTTATATCCAAGTTTAAACATTGGTGAGAATGCATATCCTTCCTCAATGTATCCTTCTGCGTCTGTAGAAGAAGCAGTCAGGGAAACTTTGGTGTCGATTGGAGGCACTACAGCGCTGACTGCGGTTGCTCCTGCCAGGACTTCACTGCGACACTTGTATGCATAGTGAATGGTCTTTTCATCTGCACCTTCGCATTTTAATACGACAGATGTCATATCTTCCGGATACTCTGTGGTTCCGTAGCATGCTACCATGTACTCATCAATGGTAACCTCTGCATCAGGATCACTCATCTCGAGAATATTTCTTTCGATCTTGATCTTAGAAGAACCTTCCTCAAAATATTCCTTTGTCTGTAATTTTACTGTCAGTCCGTTAAACTCGATGGTTACCGGGTCCAGTGTCAGGATTCTGGTATTGCCTTCCTGTGAGAAATGTGCATGTGTCGGGCAGAGGCACAGATCTACTTCCTCACCCTTGTAGCAGAGCTTTGCACTTCTGACTGTTCCTTCTCCTGCGTAATGTGTAAAGTATCCGGCACGGTACTTCTCCTGAATCAGGAATGGATAAGAAGCATCCTGTACATGAGGTGTTCCGATACCAACCGGCCAGTTTAATTTTGCAACATATGGACGAAGGTCAACAATCGCACCACCCTGATCCATATTAACACAGGCTCTCATAAACGGATCGCAGTACCAGAACAGCTGCTTGTCAGATCCGTATAAAATATCTCTCCAAAGGGCACATTCCGGCTCTGTATAACGTTTCTCATCGGTAATGCCTTTCTTCTTTCTGTAGTGATCTGCGAACTCGGACATGGTCATATCTACCAGCTTGCCCTCTTTCTTCAAATCTCCGTAATACTTACATCCGTCACTGTATGACTTTAACAGCAGATCATATGGAGCCTCCCAGCGGCCCATCTTGTTCATCCAGCCTGGTCCGACGAACATCATGTTGTAAGCATATCCATTGTTGTATTTTTCCAGATCACGATACTGATCGATCAGGTTATACAGATACGGATACTCCCAGGTCTTTGTATCATAAATCATACCGCGAAGCACGTTCTGTGGATGTGTACCGAAGTTTGATCCGTTTCCGTCATAACATGCAATCAGGTCACGGGAAAGGTGTGGGATAGCTACGATTCCACTGTCCTCTGCCTGATTTGCTGCCGGCGCATGTGTATTCTGCTTGGATGGAATCCATGGTGCCCATGGGCCGCCATCGAAAAGTGTATACCAGGAGTTGTTACAGGTATGATATGCTTTCGGGCCTTCCTCCCAGCAGGTAGCTACCGCACACTTCACAGACGGGTAAGCTTCCTTCACATAATTGATCAGTTCTGCGTCCATATAGTAGGAACCGGTTGACTCCGGGTAAAAGCCGAAACGATCATGGAATTTCTCGAACACATCATTAACGATTGCCTTCTTGTCTTCCATGGAAAACATCCAGATACAGAAATCTTTTGTCTTATATTTCTCACGGAACTCTTCGCAAGGCAGTCCCAAAAGGGAAAGTGCGATTTCGTCTCCATAGACTTCATGATCATGTTTTGCGATCTCAACCGCTTCATCGTTAAACAAAGAAGCATATGTCATCTGAATGGTAACTTTCAGGCCATTCTCATGTGCCAGTCTCTGCTGTGTCTTGAAAATATCGAGAGACTCTGTAAGTAAAGCCTTATCTCCGATATCCTCTTCCTTTCCCTGTCCGGTCACGGTTGCAGAATACTCTGGAACCATCTCCGGGCGATGGATGATGTTTACAATAAATTTGTCCATCTCGTTCTCCCTCCGCTAGATGTATTTTATTTCTGGACTGCGCTTTTGCGCAATCGGTTGTTCTATGGTTCTAGTATAACAAGAGAATCCCACAGTGTCAATGTATAATTTTGATATATTTCGCTTTCTTTTTTGCACACTTTTCACAATTCCAAGCATATTCTTTTTTATTTGCGCAATCGGTTGTTTCGTGTAATTTTCAATATTTTTCGTATTTTTTAGTATATTTTTCATGCATATAGAACCCACATTTTGCGCAAATTCATTTATTTTTCATCATCCAAACACAAAAACAGCCATTTGGATATTTCCAAATGGCTGTTTTTGTGTTTGGATTTTAGAGTTTATGATCCTACGAACAGATTCCGCATGTCCGTATCCTGTCCCTTTGAAATTAGTGATGGAATAAACGGATTCCAGTAAAGCTCATAACCATACCGTATTTATTACATGTCTCGATCACATTGTCATCACGTACCGATCCGCCCGGCTCTGCCACATACTTTACGCCGCTTTTGTGTGCGCGCTCAATATTGTCGCCAAATGGGAAGAATGCATCCGATCCCAGTGCCACATCGGTATTTTTATCCAGCCATGCACGCTTCTCTTCTGCGGTAAATACCGCCGGTTTTACCTTAAAAATCTTCTCCCATGCACCATCTGCAAGGACATCCATATAATCCTCACCCATGTACAGATCAATGGCATTGTCACGGTCCGCACGCTTGATACCGTCAACAAACTGCAGTCCTAAAACCTGTGGAGACTGGCGCAGCCACCAGTTATCTGCCTTCGAACCAGCCAGACGGGTACAATGGATACGGGACTGCTGTCCTGCTCCGATACCGATTGCCTGTCCGCCCTTGACATAACATACAGAGTTAGACTGTGTATACTTTAAAGTGATCATGGAAATTGCCAGATCAATCTTTGCCTGCTCCGGCAGTTCTTTGTTTTCTGTCACGATGTTGTCAAAGAAATCATCTCCGATATGAAGTTCATTTCTTCCCTGCTCGAATGTGATACCAAATACATCCTTATGCTCGATCGGAGCCGGCTCGTATGCCGGATCAATCTCGATTACACAGTAATTGCCCTTCTTTTTCTGCTTTAAAATTTCCAAAGCTTCCTCAGTATATCCCGGAGCAATCACACCATCGGAAACCTCGCGCTTGATGACCTTTGCTGTTGCTGCATCACAGATGTCTGACAGGGAAATAAAATCTCCGAATGAGGACATACGGTCTGCACCTCTGGCACGGATATAAGCATTTGCAAGCGGTGTAAACTCAATATCCATATCATCAACCCAATAAATTTTCTTTTCCACGTCAGACAGTGGAAGTCCTACCGCTGCACCAGCCGGGGAAACATGTTTGAAAGAAGTTGCTGCCGGAAGTCCGGTTGCCTTCTTTAATTCCTTTACCAGCTGCCATCCATTAAAAGCATCCAGAAAATTGATATATCCGGCTCTTCCGCAGAGCACCTTAATCGGCAGTTCTTTGCCATCTGCCATATAGATTCTGGCCGGTTTCTGATTTGGGTTACATCCGTATTTTAATTCATATTCCTGCATGATTTTCTCCTTTTTCAACAATCCGCTCTTATTTATTTTTATTTATTCTTGTTTACAATTCTTGACTCATAGTTTCCGGTCTCAATGTCAATAAAACGTACAAACAGGGAAACTTTATTATCCTCATTTAAATTCTCCCATACCATTTTCGTAAACGTATCGATATCTCCATCAATATCAACCCAGGTTGGTTCACCCTCGAAACTTGGCAGTGGATTTCCGTCTCCCATATAAGTATGGATAAAATGTCCCTCTCCGGCAACCGGGTTGCTGTATGCAAACGTGTAACGGTTGCATGCATCCGGATTTCCGTTGTTGCTCTTTAAGATAGACATCGCATAATTGAACTCCCCCTTATCAATGTGCATGATACCGGAAATACGTGGAGTATAATTTGGTGCGTCCGGCTCAAATTCTCTGGTGCGCAGCGCCTGCTCAAATGTCTGCTGCTTATCCATCAGCTCATAAATCGTATCGGTCTGATCTCCGTTTGTCACAATCGTCTTGTTGCCAAGTACTCGAACCGGTGCGTAAATGATCAGGCTCGGATCTTCCAGCTTTGACGGATCAAATGCCTGTGTACGGATACCTTCGCCATCCTCTACAAATACACGATTACGGCTGTTTGCGCTTCTTCCCATAATAAAATAAGCAGTTACCGCCTTCTTTCCATCCTTAGAACGTCCGATCACAATACCACGTCCCGGATATGTTGTTGCGCCTAATTCTTTACTGAGTGCTACCTTCTGCATTTGTTTCTCCTTTCGCAAATACGCCTAAAATAAATAAAAACCGACACATCCGGGAACCCACATTTCAATCAAATACATATTTCATGTATTTCCCTGCAATGTGCGGTGCCCAGACGGTCGGCCCCTGCGGTGCTTCTCTGAAGCATCGCCTTATCTGCGGTACATCTGTGATGTATCGCCCTATCTGCGGTGCAATCTTTGGATCTGTCACCTTTATATCTCTTGTTATACTCCACGTGGTTCTTCCACTTATCCGTCAGTCATATAACTAAATTTATTTAAGCATGGAAAGTTCCTCTTGTCAAGGGATCTTCTGTTATTTCATCGTTACTATTCACTCACATGTTACTGTTCACAGGTTACCCTGCGAACAGTAACTTCGCATTCAGCTGCATGCCCGTGCATATTCCTGTAATTTTTCTTTTGCAGTCTGCGACAAATGTGTCGGAATCTCTATCTGCACCTGGGCATATTCATCTCCGTGAACTGCCGGATTATTCATAGCTGCTACGCCCTTTCCTTTCAATCGGATTTTTGCCCCAGACTGTGTACCCGGTTTAATCTTACAGACAACATCTCCATACAACGTATGGATCTTTATCTCTCCTCCGAGCACAGCTGTTGTATACGGAATTTTCACCGTCGTATAAACATCCTGGCCTTTTCGCTCGTAACCAGATTTTTCTCCGACTTTGACTTTGATCAGCAGATCTCCGTCCTTTCCATTGTACCCTTTCTGTCCTTTCCCTTTCAGACGCACAGACTGCCCGTTTGCAATGCCTGCCGGAATATGCACTTCAAAGTTCTGGCTCTTTCCGTCACTGGAAGAAAGCGTAAACCTTTTATCACAGCCAAATACCGCTTCTTCAAAGCTGATCGGTACTTCCGTCTCGATATTTTGCCCTCTTTCCTCATGTACTCCGCCAAAACCACTGCCAAATTCTCCGGTACTTCCAAATCCGCTTCTTCCGCCAAAACCTCCGGTTCCGTGGAATCCACCTTTTTTTCCAAACAATTTGTCAAGAATATCATCCATATCGGAAGAACCATCAAAATGGAACTCCTGATATCCGTTGCCCGGTTCTCCGGAAGAATACGACTGATAAAATCCTCCATTTCCAAATGGATTCCCGTACTGTGCCTGTTTCATCTTCTCCGGATCAAAACCTGCCTCCAGCGAAATCGGACCGTACTCATCATACAATTTCCGCTTCTTCGGATCTCCCAACACTTCGTAAGCTTCCGTTACTTCCTGAAAAATTTTTTCCGCATTTGGATTTCCTTTATTCATATCCGGATGATATTTTTTGGCAAGTTTTCGATATGCCTTTTTAATCGTTGCTTCGTCTGCATTTTTATCTATTCCCAAAACTTCGTAAAAATCTCTTTTTGCTGCCATAATTATCACCTCACCAATCACAAAAACAGGAACTGCTTTCTAAAATGCACTTCCTGTCATTCCATCTCAGTCAGAGCATTTTCCACTAAGACGTACTTATATCTTTGCTTCAGTTTTGTTATAGCATTGTTTTTAGCACTCGTCAAGCATGTCTGCTAACAATTTTCTTAATTTTTTCTAAATTGGTGATTCACGGCATGGTCTGAGGCTTTTGATTTTTGCAAGAGGAACGGAACACGCAGCAAAACAACGACTTATATACCATAGATTTTTAAATCAACACGTCCATCGGCAACTGCAATTCCATCCGCCTGCAATAGCCTTGCCTGCGCACCTTCTCCACCAAACGCAAATTCTCCAGCTAATTCTCCCTTTGCGTTCACCACACGATAACAGGGAATCTTCTCCGGATCCGGATTTTTATGCAATGCATTTCCCACGGCGCGTGCCATCTTTTTATTTCCGGCCATCTCCGCAACCTGTCCATATGTTGCCACTTTTCCGCGCGGAATTTTTTTAACCGCTTCATAAATCCGTCTGGTCGGACTGTCCGTAACCAGATCATAGCTTTCCGCAATCATACGCTGGATTTCCTGCTCCGGAACGGTACCATCCAGAATAATGGTATTCCAATGATCTTTATTCTGATGCCATCCCGGAATGACAGATGCATAGGTACTTCTCCAGAAATCACGCCACTGCGGATCCGCTTTCACATTTAAATTAATGTATCCTTCCCTCTCATAGGTCCATAAAAACGCCTTTTTGCTTCCCTCTACCCGCACAAGCTGCCAGTTATTATCATGAAACGGTGCCTCCTGATAGGTTTTCGGAAAAGACAATGCATATGCCAGCACCTCTTCCCTTGTTTTCATACACTCCTCCTTACGGTTTTTCCGTCATATATCATATATTTTCTGTATATCTGCATGTCGGAAATCCCGTACATCCCCAAAACTCTCCGAACCTTCCGTTTCGTTTTTTCAGTGGCTGCCCACACACCGGACAATTTTTTATTTCAATATTCCGCCCGGTAGTACCATCCAGCTCCTTTGCCAGCTTTTCAAAAACCTGCTGGTTCATGCGGCAGTCGTTTAATGCACGGTGTGCCCCGGCCGTGGAAATCCCGTAATACTGTGCCAGATCCTCCAGACGATGATGCGAAAGTTCCGGCAGACAGAGCCGTGCCAATTTCAGTGTGTCAATGTAATCGTTGGTTAGTGTCTGACCGAAATACCGTTCACAATCACGATACAAAAATTTCATATCAAAACGATTGATATTATGTCCTGCCAGCACATCATCTCCGATAAAAGCAAGAAATTGCTGCAATACGGAATCAAACATTGGTGCAAACGCCACCATATCATCCGTGATATGATTTACTGCACTTGCCGCGCTGGGAATCGGTCTGCCCGGATTCACAAGCTGACTGAACTCTTCTGTAACAACGCCGTTTTTTACTTTGACAGCCGAAATTTCAATAACCTCGTCATATTTACTCGAAGTACCGGTTGTCTCAAGATCATAGAGTACATAATCCGGCACATACTGATTAATCATTTTACCTTTTGTATTTCCTAACATCTTTTGTTCCTTTGCCTTTTTAGGATTGTTTCAGGAAAAAACGCAGACTTCCAATCCGAAGTACCGCTCCCTGGGAAGCCGCACCGTTTTCAAAGTTTCTTGCAATTGTTTCCTTTTCCACGCTTAATGTCTTTACAATGTAAAATTCCTTCTTTGCCGCCGTCGGTGCATTGTGCATAAATTGCATCACTTCCTGCAGGTTTCCAGATCCGGCATAATCCTCGCCGAGCACCGTATGGGCATCCTTTTCCTGAAACACATGCGGAATGACCGAATCAATCGCTTTATCGTAATCCGCATTTCCCACATCGATCCGGATGCGCGCCAGACAGCTTCCGTCCCCCGGCTGTTCCACCTGATAATCCAAAAGCTGCAACTGCCCCCACTTCTGATTCACTGCCTCCTGCCATTTTGGAAGGAACTGACCTTTCTGCGCATTCAAAACACTGACAATCATGGAAATTTTTTGTTTATCCGAAAGCTTCATAAGCATACCCAGTCCCGGAATCTTCGGAAGTTTTACCTGATCAATATTTAATTCTGTAATATCTGCTACCAGTCGAAACATTTCTTCTCCTTCATCTTTGGTTATTTTCTATGCTATCATGCTATCACTTTTTTCGTAATTTTTCCACTAAAATAACACTCACGATATTATGCTATAATTTCATTTGGCACCGCCAAACCGGATTCACCAGAAAAGTCAGATCAATACCGTTTTGATGATGATATACAAGTATGTATTTATGATAATCTTGTAATCAATATCACGGAATTATTAAAATAAAAAGGTGCTTATTTAAGCACCTTTTTTAGTGGACTAGACGGGAGTCGAACCCGTGTCCAAAAACCAATTCCCTGTCCTTCTACGAGTGTAGTTTATTCTTTGACATTCCCTCCGCCACACGAAAACAAACATCCTTGCGGTTTTAGTAGCTTCATGATACGCCCACAGGTGCAAAGCTTAGCCTGCGTCGTTTCTCACAGAGTCGAAGCCTGGATCCTAAAGTGTGAGTGCCCTAGGTCAGACTGCTGCCATTAGGCAGCGTATGCTAAATTATCTTCAGCGTTTAATTTTAATTGTGGAATTTAACGTATCCCGTACGACTCGCTTCTCCAGCTGCATGATCCCTGTCGAAACCATTACTAGCCCCTGTTATGTTTTTGCGGAGCAAAAATATAACTCTTGCCTCCCGCCTGTTTTTTGCGAAACACCTATCCAAGATTCCGCACTTTGAAATCCCGTTCGGCTTCCCGCCGCTGGTCTTTTTTGGCAATGTCCTGACGCTTATCGTAAAGCTTCTTTCCTTTTGCCAGAGCAACCTGCACTTTTACAAGACTTCCTTTGAAGTATACTTCCACTGGAACAATCGTGTATCCTTTCTGCGCGATCTTACCGACCATCTTCTGAATCTCTTTCTTGTGCATCAGAAGCTTGCGCGGCCGGAGCGGATCTTTGTTGAAAATATTTCCCTTTTCATATGGGCTGATATGCATACCATAGAGGATCACCTCCCCATTTTCAATATGGATAAAGGATTCCTTGATGCTGCACTTGCCCATGCGCATGGACTTTACTTCGGTTCCAGCAAGAGCGATACCGGCTTCAAAAGTCTCTTCGAGAAAATAATCGTGATAGACTTTTTTATTGTTGGCTATTAACTTCTTCGGTTGTTTCGCCATCCCGGCTCCCTCCTTTTTGTTCTGTAAACTCAGTGTATATGATTTTCCTGCAAAATGCAATAAACTGCTGCTTTTATTTTGAAAATTTTAAGAATTCCATCAATTTTCGTCAGAATCTGCGAGTGTAAAATCAATCGTCCGCATGATCCGGTCACAGTTATCCACCGTCACACGCACCTGTTGCCCCAGTTTAAACCTGCGGTTCGTTGCTTCTCCCACCAGTTCATAAGTTTCTTCATAATACTGATAAAAATCATCGGTGAGGGAAGTCACACGTACCAGACCCTCCACAGTATTTTCCAGCTCCACGAAAAATCCGTACTCTGCGACTCCGGAAATAACACCGGCAAAGGTTTCTCCGATATGGTTTTCCATATACTGCACTTTTTTCAGCTTAATTGTCTCCCGCTCGGCCTCATCTGCACGCCGTTCCATCTCACTGGCATGCTTTGCAACCTCCGGCAGTATCTGCGTATAGTGGCCAATGCGCTTTTCGCCCAGACGTCCCCGCAGACTGTCCTTGATAATCCGGTGGATCTGCAGATCCGGATACCGGCGGATCGGCGAAGTAAAATGGCAGTAACAATCCGCTGCCAGACCAAAATGCCCGGTATTTTCCACCGTATAGCGTGCCTGCTTCATCGAGCGAAGGGTCAGACGGCTGATCAGCGGTTCCTCCGAAGTTCCGTCGATTTTTTCCAGCAGCTTCTGCAGTTCTTTCGGATGCACCTCATCACTTCCTATGTGGAGAGAGTACCCGAAATTATTGATAAACGTGGATAGTTTCTGTATTTTTTCCGAATCTGGCTGCTCATGCGTACGATAGACAAACGGAAGTTCTCTCCAGTAATATTCGGCTGCCACCGTCTCGTTTGCAGCAAGCATAAAATCCTCGATCAGTTTCGTTGCCACATTGCGGTCATACGGACGGATATCTACCGGATTTCCATTCTTATCCAGAATCACCTTTGTTTCCGGAAAATCAAAGTCGATGGAACCACGTTTCATACGTTTTTTACGAAGAATTGCTGCCAGTTCTGCCATCTTTTCAAACATCGGAACCAGTGGCTCATATTCCGCCATCACCTCCGGATCATGGTCTGCCAGAATTTTTTTCACATTGGTATACGTCATACGCCGGTCCACGCAGATAACTGACTCTGTGATTGTGTGATCGATAATTTCGCCCTTAGGATTGACCGTCATGATGCAGCTGAGTGCCAGCCTCTCTTCCCCCTGGTTAAGGGAACAGATTCCGTTTGACAGGGCATGCGGCAGCATCGGAATCACCCGGTCCACCAGATATACAGAAGTTCCTCTCTTCAACGCTTCCGTGTCAAGAGCACTGTGCTCCTGCACATAATTGGACACATCCGCAATATGCACACCCAGAATATAATTTTCATGGTCCATGGTAAGTGACACCGCATCATCCAGATCCTTGGCATCTTCGCCATCGATGGTCACCATCTGCCAGTCGCGCAGATCCATGCGCCCTGCCATATCCGCTTCCGATACCGGCTTTGCCACATGCTCTACCTGCGTCATGACCTTCGGATCAAATTCCACCGGAAGACCGTACGCGCGCACAATAGAAAGGATATCCACCCCCGGATCATTGATATGCCCGAGAATCTCCACCACTTTTCCTTCCGGATTCTTTCCCTTTTTCCCGTACTGTGTGATTTCAACAACGACTTTATGACCGTTTACAGCTCCTTTCGAACGCTCCAGCGGAATAAAAATATCCGAACCAAACTTTGGATTATCCGGCACTGCAAAGCCAAAATTTTTATTCAGCTGATACGTGCACACCACCTGCTTCATGCCCCGTTCAAGCACATGCAGCACCTTTCCCTCCCTGCGGCGTCCGGTCACTGCCGGTGATACGGAAATCTCTACCGTATCCATATGCATCGCACCATTGGTCTCAGATTCCGGAATAAAGATATCTTCCTTTTCCCCCTCCACGCTGACAAATCCGAATCCTTTCGGATGTGCCTGGAACGTGCCTGTGATCTTTTTCTCTTCGGATTTGCTGAACTTTCCTCTCTTTGAACAGACAATGCGCCCTTCTGTCATCAGTTCATTTAATATCTGTTCCAGCTGTGGGCGCTGATCCTTCTTCACTCCGAGGACGATCGCCAGTTCCTTGATTTTCATCGGAACATACATATCATCACACATAAAGTCATATATCATTTTTTTCCGCTGTTCATACTTTGCGTCCATACCCAGATCTTCTCCTTATATAATGAAAAAAGCTGCCGATGTAATCGACAGCTTCCGGTTTCTACCAGATTCCCAAATTCAGAACCATTGCAATGACAAGGAACAGAATCACAAAAATTCTTGTAAGCTTTACAAGCATTCCTTCCATGGAACGTCCCTTATTTTTGCCCCAGTAAGTATCTGCTGCTCCGGCGATCGCGCCAAGACCTGCAGATTTACCCTCCTGCATTAAGATAATCACTGTAATTACAATACTCAGTATAATAAATACAATAGTTAAAATCGTATTTAAAACGGTCACGATTTCCACCTCCTAATTCCAAACTCACGACTAATCGAGTATATCATAAAAGGGAAGGCTTTTCAACATTTTTTTATATTTTCCTTTTCATTTGTTACTATGTGTCTGTCTGTTCACTGGCGGATGTTCCCAAAACAAGGATCAGCCCTCTGCCACGCACAACCAGACCCCGGCCACAGAAGCTGCCTCCCATACGGATCACACCCCACAGGTACTTACCCCGCAGGCAGACGGCACCAAAACTTTTACAACAGATACTGCAGTTATTGATATCTCCCACACGCAAGAAGGATATATTATGGCAAAATACACCGGTTCCAATGCAAAACCCAAACTGCAGCTGACCGGGACAGACGGCATCACATATACATACAGTCTTTACAAAGATTATAGTACCTTTCCCCTTACTTCCGGAGATGGAACCTATCAGGTCGGTGTCTACGAAAATGTTTCCGATGACCGTTACACAACGCTGCTCTCCGAGACATTTTCTGTCACACTTACAGATCCGCTGAAGCCTTATCTGTATCCGAACCAGTACGTGAACTTCACCGCCGATTTCCTCCCTGTGGCCAAGGCCGAAGAACTTGCAGACGGTGCTTCCAGCGATCTGGACATCATCAGCAGTGTATATAATTATATCATTACACATACCACACGGACGCTTCTGCACATCAGTACCATTCTCAATCATTATATGCTTGGATTTATCATTGCCTTTCTGGTATTGCTTATCATCTGTATGATTTTATATCACACCGATCTCGGGCGCGTATTGTTCCTCGGACAGAAACTTGCCATGACGGTTGCCTCAGGACGCGTTCCAAACTGCCTGTATCTGGTTCTCTCCAGCGGACTCGACAGTAATATCGGTCTTACCCTGGCACGCGAACTTGTCAATAATCCGCATATGCAGGCACTTATCGACAAATGTCACGAGAATATCCGCCACGGGGAATCATTCGACAAAGCACTGCTGCTGTCCGGCATCTTTTCCCAGATGTACGCCAGCTGGATTGTAATCGGTTCCCGGACCGGCGAAATGGAAAGCATTGTTTCCCAGCGGGAGATCAATACCGATACCGCAAGCTATCTGACGGCACTTCGTGCTGCATTGCGCCAGATCAACGGTATTATCTACACTTCTGCCGCAGAAAATATGATCGCCATGGACAGTAGCATCTTACAGCTTTATAAAGACGGACGAATCGACAAACACACCGCCATCTCGGAAGCGGTCAATCCGGAGATCATGTCCAAACGTCTGAATCTCTTATAATGTTTCACTGATCCGCAGAAGCTGGTTATACTTGGCAGTGCGCTCTCCTCTGCACGGAGCGCCTGTCTTGATCCAGCCGGCATTTACTGCCACCGCGAGATCTGCAATAAAAGAATCTTCCGTTTCTCCAGAACGATGTGAAATAATTGCCTTATAGCCGTTCTTCTGTGCCAGTTCAATCGCATCCATGGCTTCCGTAAGCGTTCCGATCTGATTGACCTTAATCAGCACAGCATTTGCCACCTTAAGATCCATTCCGCACCGGATTCGTTTCACATTCGTGACAAACAGATCATCCCCTACCAGCATCACCTGTTCTTTCATGCGCTTTGTCAATTCCTGCCAGCCTTCCCAGTCGTCTTCATCCAGACCGTCCTCAATGGAAATCAGCGGATATTCCGTGGTAAGTTCTTCATACAGTGAAATCATTTCCTGTGCACTGCGCAGGACTTCTTTTTTTTCGGTGATCTCCTGCGTTTTCACATGTGCTTCGGATGTATAGGCACCTCCCTGCGTGTCCGGACGCCGCAGATTGACATCCACCTCTGCATGTGTCTGCGCTTCTCCCGGAAAATGATACATTCCGTCTTCCTCACTGTACAGCTCGGATGCTGCCGCATCCATGGCAAATGCAACATCGCTGCCCACCTTATATCCGGCTTCCTCCACGGCACGCTGCAGACATGCAAACACTTCTCCCGCACTGGAAAAATCCGGTGCAAATCCGCCTTCATCCCCCACTGCCGTCAGTTTGCCTTCTTTCTGCAAAATTTTTTTCAGAAAATGATAAATTTCCGCACCCATCCGGAGTGCATCCGGAAACGACTCGGCTCCGACCGGTACAATCATAAATTCCTGAAAATCCAGGTAATTCTTTGCGTGAGCTCCGCCATTTATGACATTCATCATCGGCATCGGCCATTTTTTTGCATTCGGTCCTCCCAGATAACGGTACAACGGCATATCCAGTGCTGCCGCTGCGCAGCGCGCACAGGCTAAAGAAACACCAAGTAAAGCATTGGCCCCCAGATTTCCTTTGTTGTCTGTCCCATCCAGTTCCACAAGTTTGCGGTCAATCTGTACCTGTTCCAGCACATTCATTTCCAACAGCTCCCTGCGGATCTTTGTGTTGATGTGATCCACAACGCGCTGTACGCCAAGCCCAAAATAACGTTCCTGTCCATCCCGCAGCTCAATCGCCTCAAATCTTCCGGTACTGGCTCCGGATGGCACAGATTCCCTGCCCGTAGTCTTCTTTCCCGTTGTCTCTGTCTGCGCGGTCACTTCCACCTCAACCGTAGGATTTCCTCTTGAATCCAGAATTTCCCTTCCATGAATTTCAATAATTTTGATCATCAGACCCATTCCTGTTGTCCTCCTTTTTTCATTATTGTGTGAAAAAGAAAGAAATTTATTCAAATCCAAAGAAAAAGAAAGACCTCCCCATGTTATGGGAGGTCTTTCTTAGCATAACCGACCGGTCTGTTTATAGGTTCATTTATACGTTAATTTCTGCAGTAACGCCGAGTTCCTCTTTGTGTGCATCCAGCACTGGACGAACCACATCACGCAGGAATACTTCCACCTGACGCGGTGCACGACCCACATACAGCTCCGGTTTTAAGTTTGCCTCGATCTGTTCTTTTGTCAGACCAAAAGCCGGATCTGCTGCAATCAGATCTACCAGATTGTTATCCTTACCCTCTTCCTTGACGGTCTTTCCTGCCTGCATGGACAGCTGACGGATTTTCTCGTGCAGTTCCTGACGGTTTCCACCCTCTTTTACGGCATCCATCATAATATTTTCGGTTGCCATGAATGGAATCTCTGCCATAAAGTGCTTGTAAATTACCTTCGGATATACCACCAGGCCATCTACAACATTTAAGCACAGATCCAGGATACCATCGATTGCAAGGAATCCTTCCGGAACCGACAGACGCTTGTTGGCAGAATCATCAAGTGTACGTTCAAACCACTGTGTTGCAGAAGTAATGGCCGGATTTAATGCATCTACCATCACATAGCGGGACAGGGAAGCGATACGCTCACTCCGCATCGGGTTGCGCTTGTATGCCATCGCAGAAGATCCGATCTGGTTCTTTTCAAATGGCTCCTCTACTTCTTTTAAATGCTGCAGAAGACGGATATCGTTAGACATCTTATGCGCACTGGCAGCAATCCCTGCTAAAACATTTAAAACACGGGTATCCACTTTACGGGAATAGGTCTGTCCGGAAACCGGATAGCAGGACTTAAATCCCATTTTCTCTGCGATCATCGGATCAATCTTATCGATCGTCTCCTGATCCCCGTCAAAAAGTTCCAGGAAACTTGCCTGTGTACCAGTCGTTCCTTTCGATCCGAGCAGTTTTAACGTACTCTGTACATACTCCAGATCCTCCAGATCCATCAGAAACTCCTGTGTCCAGAGTGTTGCACGCTTTCCGACTGTTGTCGGCTGTGCCGGCTGGAAATGCGTAAATGCAAGGGTCGGCTGATCCTTATATTTTTCTGCAAAATTGGACAGCTCCGCAATCACGCTGACCAGTTTTTTATGTACGAGCTTTAATGCCTCATTCATAATGATGATGTCTGTATTATCTCCGACATAGCAGGAAGTAGCCCCCAGATGAATGATACCGGCTGCCTTCGGGCACTGCTGTCCATAAGCATACACATGACTCATGACATCATGACGCACCAGTTTTTCACGTGCAACTGCTACATCATAATTAATATCATTGACATGTTCTTTCATCTCATCAATCATATCCTGTGTGATGACCGGCTTTCCATTCTCGGAAAGTCCGAGTTCCATCTCTGTCTCAGCCAGTGCGATCCAGAGTTTTCTCCATGTGGAAAACTTCATATCCTGGGAAAAAATGTACTGCATTTCCTTGCTGGCATAACGCTCGGAAAGAGGGCTTGTATATCTGTCTGTGCTCATGTTCTTCTCCTTTTATTTGAATACATTGGTAACAACTTATCGGCTCATCTTGCGCTCAAGATCAATCTCTTTGTCATAATACTCTCCGCGAATGTCCTGTTTCGGCGGTTCCATCGGGTATTTGCCCGTAAAACAGCCGGTACAGATCGGAAGTCCTTCCGCCATTTCTTTCAGACGGTCGATTCCGAGATAACCAAGGGAATCTGCTCCGATAATCTGGCAGATCTCTTCAATCGTACGGTTGTAGGCAATCAACTGCTCACGCGCCGGAATATCGGTTCCGAAATAACAAGGCCATAAAAATGGCGGAGAACTGATGCGTACATGCACCTCGGTTGCTCCTGCATCCCTTAACATGCGCACAATACGATCCGATGTCGTACCTCTTACAATCGAATCATCGATCATAATGACACGTTTCCCTGCCACTGCCTCACGCAGCACATTCAGCTTCACCTGTACGCTGGATTCCCTGCTGCTCTGCTTTGGCTTGATAAACGTACGTCCCACATAGCTGTTCTTGACAAAGGCTGTACCATACGGAATCCCGGATGCCAGAGAATAGCCAAGTGCTGCAGCATTTCCGGACTCCGGCACACCTGTCACCAGATCTGCCTCTACCGGCGAATCCTGTGCCAGAAACTTTCCGGCCTTGATCCGGCTTGCATATACACTCACCCCGTCAATATGACTGTCCGGTCTTGCAAAATAGATGTACTCAAAAATACAGCGTGCTTCCTTTTCTTTCGGAAGTGCCATGGTCATATCGGACTCAATACCTTTTTCCGGAGAAATGGTCACAACTTCTCCCGGCAGCACATCACGCACAAATGTCGCACCAATGGTGTCAAGTGCACAGGTTTCCGATGTGATAATATAAGAATTGTCACGCTTTCCGATACAAAGCGGCTTAAAGCCGTATGGGTCACGCGCCCCGATCAATTTACGCGGACTTGTCACAACCAGTGCGTAAGCTCCCTTAAGACGCTGGCACGCACGGCGCACAGCTTCTTCTGCTGACTGGGAATTCAACCGTTCCCTCGCAATATAGTAGGCAATCACCTCAGAATCAATGGTGGTCTGGAAAATTGCTCCCGTATATTCCAGCTCCTTACGAAGCTGCGGTGCATTGATCAGATTGCCATTGTGGGCAAGTGCCAATGTACCTTTGACATAATTTAACACGAGTGGCTGGGCATTTTCGCGGGTAGAAGAACCGGCCGTTGAGTAACGTACATGTCCGACTCCAATGTCCCCCTTCATCTGCTCAAGATTTTCCGGTGCGAACACTTCATTTACAAGTCCCATTCCCTTGTAGGAAAGAACCTTGCCCTTAGGACCGCTGGTATCGCTGACTGCAATACCGCAGCTCTCCTGGCCACGGTGCTGCAGGGCAAACAGTCCATAATATATTGTCGATGCTACATCTGCACCGTCAAAATCATACATTCCGAAGACGCCACACTCCTCATGAAGTGTATCCGCATCATAACTGTTATTCTGAATCATTGTGATCTCCTATATCTATCTTGTAAAAGGCTTACCTGTCAGAAGCTCATATGCTTCTTTGTACTTATCAACGGTCTTTGTAACAACTTCTTCCGGAAGAAGGAAATCATTGTCCGGATTTGCCTTGAGCCAGTCTCTGACATACTGCTTGTCGAAAGAAGGCTGTCCCTGTCCCGGCTTGTACCCTTCCAGTGGCCAGAATCTGGAGCTGTCCGGTGTAAGCATCTCATCACCGAGAACGACTTTACCGTTCTCGTCCAGACCGAACTCAAACTTGGTATCTGCAATGATAATTCCTTTGGAAAGTGCATACTCTGCACATTTCTTGTAGAGAGCGATGGTGCAATCCTTGATCTGTGTTGCGTAATCAAGTCCTTTTCCAGGATAAATTTTCTCCAGTACCTCTACCGACTGCTCGAAGGAAATATTCTCATCATGATCGCCCAGATCTGCCTTGGTACTCGGTGTATAAATCGGCTCTGGAAGCTTATCAGACTCTACCAGTCCTTCTGGAAGCTTAATGCCACACACCGTGCCGTTTTCTTTGTAGCTTGCCCAGCCGCTTCCTGTGATATAGCCACGAACGATACACTCGATTGGGAGCATCTCAAGCTTCTTGCACATCATGCTGTTTCCGTCAAAACGCTCCTGTTGGAAAAATTCCGGCATATCCCTGACATCTACAGAAATCATATGATTCGGAACAACATCCTTTGTAAAATCAAACCAGAACTTTGACATCTGGGTCAGAATTGCGCCCTTGTCCGTAATCCTGTTCTTTAAAATGTTGTCAAATGCGGAAATACGGTCAGTAGCTACAATGATCAGGCTGTCTCCGTTATCATAGACTTCTCTTACTTTTCCTTCTTTGAATGGTTGAAATTCCTTCATTTTCGCTCTCCTTATTCTTTTATTTTTCGATTAACAAACTCTTTCCGGTCATCTCTTTCGGCTGCTCTAATCCCATAATCTGAAGCAGGGTCGGGGCAATATCTGCCAGGCATCCGCCCTCACGCAGTGTATACTTCGGATCCGCATTTACGAGAATAAACGGTACCGGATTGGTTGTATGGGCAGTATGTGGCTCACCTGTTTCGTAGTCAATCATTTTCTCTGCATTTCCATGATCTGCACAGATAAACAGAACACCATCCATATCCTTCACCGCCTGGACTGCATCTCCTACCAGTCCGTCCACACGCTCGACTGCCTTGATGGCTGCCGGAATCACACCTGTATGTCCGACCATATCCGGGTTTGCAAAGTTGATAACGATCACATCATACTTGTCTGACTTAATAGCCTCAACAAGATCCATACCAACCTCCGGAGCACTCATTTCCGGCTTCAGATCATATGTTGCAACATCCTTCGGGGAATTTACCAGCAGACGTGCCTCATCAACGTTTGGCTCTTCCACTCCGCCATTAAAGAAGAATGTAACATGTGCATACTTCTCTGTCTCGGCCAGACGAAGCTGTGTCTTTCCGCACTTTGCCAGGTACTCACCGAATGTATTTACAATATGCTCTTTTTCAAATGCGATCAGCTTGTTCGGGATCGTCTCATCATAGTCCTTAAAGCAGACAAATGTTGTCTTAATGAACGGACGGTCAAATCCGGTAAACTTGTCATCACAGAATGCACGTGTCATTTCACGGGCACGGTCCGGACGGAAGTTAAAGAAGATCACGGAATCATTCTCTTTTACAACAGAGACCGGTTTTCCATTCTCTGTAATTACGGTAGGAAGTACGAACTCGTCTGTTACATCCTTTGCATAGGAATCTTCCATTGCCTTAACCGCATCTTCTGCCTGTACGCCCTCACCCTTTGTCAGGGAATCATAGGCTTTCTGTACACGATCCCAGTTATTATCACGATCCATTGCATAGTAACGTCCGGATAAAGAAGCAATCTTTCCAACACCGATCTCTTTCATCTTCTTTTCCAGTTCTTCGATAAATTCTTTTCCGGATGCAGGAGGTGTATCACGTCCGTCTAAGAATGCATGAACATATACCTTGCTCAGTCCCTGCTTCTTTGCCATCTCAAGCAGTCCGTAAAGATGTGTAATATGACTGTGCACACCACCATCGGAAAGAAGTCCCCACAGATGCAGGTCCGAATCATTTTTCTTACAATTATCCATGGCTGCAAGCAGTGCCTTATTCTTAAAAAAGTCACCGTCTTCGATTGCCTTGGTAATTCTGGTCAGATCCTGGTAAATAATGCGGCCGGCACCGATATTCATATGTCCAACCTCAGAGTTACCCATCTGTCCGTCCGGAAGTCCTACTGCCAGACCGGAAGCCTGTCCTTTTACAAAAGGACATTCCTTCATTAATTTATCCATCACCGGGGTATTTGCCAGCGCAATAGCATTTCCCTCTGTACGGTCATTCAGACCATAACCGTCAAGAACCATTAAAACAACAGGTTTTTTGCTCATAATTCATCCTCTCTTTCCATTGTAACAATCCTATACTATTGTACTTCATTATTGTTACACAAACACTTATTATATTACATAATTTGGACGGGATTGCAAGTGTTCACTGCAAATTTCCCACGATATCTATCGATTTTAAATCCAGATCCACATCATCAAAATACTGTCCATAACGCCTTCCGGACGTATAGGCATAAGGAGAAACTCCTGGTTTTTCGACATTTTTATACGGATAAAAGAATCCGTCTTCATCAATTCCCACATGATTGGAGATGTCTGCCAGATAATGATAAAATGCTTTGATCTGTTTTTTTTCTGTCAGAATCGAAGTCGTAAGCGAATCCTGTATGCACGGAATCATCCGCAATTTCAGACTGCCGGAATCATCAATCTGAATCTGTGCAATCGTTGTGTAAAGTTTTCCGGTAGAAAACCAGAAATTTCCCACGCTGTATGCCACCGGCACATTTTTTATAAACTCAACGCCCTGCAGACGGTGCGGATGTCCACCAATCACGGCGTCTGCACCAGCTTTTACACAAAGGTCTGCAATCTCTGTCTGATCCTGCCCATAATGGATCTTTCCTTCTGTTCCCCAGTGAACATACGCGATCACATAATCACTGTTCTTCTTCGCACGCTTCAGTTCTTTCTTCCATACCTCTTCCTGCTGGGTCTTTAATACTCCCGGTTTCTCCTTCTGGGCTTTCTGTGTAAAATGATAAAACCTTTCGATTTCCGTTGCAGATACAATCGCAATCTTTCGTCCACCTGTGACCACATAACGCACAGCGCTTGCCTCTGTCAGATTTCTGCCACCACCACTGTACGGAATTCCCGCTGCATGCAATGCATCCAGCGTATCTAAAAATCCCTGCTCACCATAATCAAACACATGATTATTTGCCACAGAGACCATATCTATTCCCAGTGTGCGCAGGAATCCGGCATCTTTGGGATCTGCCCGAAAACAGTATGCTTTGCCAACCTGCCGCTGTCCCCGTGTTGTATAAGCAAACTCATTGTTTGCCATCGTAAAATCTGCCGAAATCAGTTCCTTTTTTACTTCATCGGAAAAATAATCCGCCATGTGATTCTTTGCCGTCTTCCCAGTACACCAATTCTCATCCAGACAGATATCCCCGACAAAATCCAGACGGATGCATGCCGGATCGGATGCTTCTTTCCAGATCACATCCTCATACGAATACGACATATACTGTTGCTGCCTGCAATACATAAGCCACAGAACATGCATACTGTTTCTGGTAAACCGATACCACAGATCCGGGTCCTGATTTCCGTTTTCCAGCTGTGTATACAGACTCTGCAGCACACCGCTCCCATACTTCGTTTCAATCCATCCCATAAAGGCTTCATCCACCGGATATTTCTGAAAAAACTTTCCGGAGGCAGTCCTTAAAATCTGGTTTTCCAGATCCTGTACTTCCGGCTCGGTTTCCTGTGATTTCTCCGTGACCTGGGAGGTTTTTTCCTCATATTCAGTTTGTACTTCCTTAGTCTCTTTCAGCGGCTGTGTATTTTGGATGATGCCATGTGTCAAAGCAAAAATAAACAACAAGAGAACGACACATTCCAGACATTTTTTGTTCATGTGTAAAATTTCAAAGGCTATTCACCTGAAATTCAGATGAATAGCCCTATAACCATACAAAATCAGATTCTAGTAGTTTACAATCTTACCGAAATCAGCTTTCAGGGATGCTCCGCCAACCAGACCACCATCGATGTCCGGCTTTGCGAACAGCTCTGCTGCATTTCCTGCATTTACAGATCCGCCGTACTGGATACGAACAGAATCAGCAGTAGCCTGATCATAGATTTCAGCTACACATGCACGGATTGCGCCACAGACTTCCTGTGCCTGATCGGATGTAGCAGTCTTGCCTGTTCCGATTGCCCAGATTGGCTCATAAGCGATTACCATGTTTGCAACGTCTGCTGCTGCAACGCCTGCAAGATCAGATTTGATCTGAAGTCTGATCCAGTCAAGTGTTACACCCATCTCTCTCTGCTCTAAAGTCTCTCCACAGCAAAGGATTGGAGTAAGTCCTGCCTCGATTGCCTTCTTAACCTTCTTATTTAAGAGAACATCATCCTCTTTGAAGTAGTCACGTCTCTCGGAATGTCCGATTACAACGTACTTAACACCAGCGTCTACCAGCATCTCTGCGGAGATCTCACCTGTGTATGCACCCTTCTCTTCGAAGTACATGTTCTCGGCACCAACCTGTACGTTGGTTCCTTTCACAGCCTCTACAACCGGTACGATATCGATTGCAGGTACACAGTAAACAACATCTACGCTGTCAGATACTACTAATGGCTTTAACTCTTCTACTAACTTTACAGCCTGGCTTGGAGTCATGTTCATTTTCCAGTTGCCGGCTACGATTTTCTTTCTTGCCATGATTTTTATTTCTCCTAATCTGTAAATAATTTAACTGTCTTTTATTTATCGTCTGCTGCTACTACGCCTGGCAGTTCCTTACCCTCTAAGAATTCAAGGGAAGCTCCACCACCGGTAGAAATATGGCTCATCTTATCAGCATAACCCATCTGGTTAACAGCTGCAGCGGAATCTCCACCACCGATGATTGTTGTTGCATCGGTCTCTGCAAGAGCCTTAGCTACTGCAAGTGTACCAGCTGCAAGTGTCGGGTTCTCGAATACACCCATCGGTCCGTTCCATACAACAGTCTTAGCTGTCTTAACAGCATCTGCAAACATCTCTGCGGACTTAGGTCCGATATCGCATCCCTCACGGTCTGCCGGCATAGCTGTGATATCACATACTTCTGTCTCTACAGGTCCGTCGATTGGATCCGGGAAATCCTTGATGGTAACAGCATCTACAGGAAGAAGGATCTTCTTGCCCATCTTCTCAGCCTTAGCCATCATTTCCTTACAGTAATCAAGCTTCTCATCATCGCAGAGAGAAAGTCCGATCTCATATCCCTGAGCCTTGATGAATGTGTAAGCCATACCACCACCGATGATAAGGGTATCACACTTCTCAAGCAGGTTGTTGATAACGTTGAGTTTGTCTGCTACCTTAGCACCACCGAGGATTGCTACGAATGGACGTACCGGATTCTCAACAGCATTTCCTAAGAAGGCGATCTCCTTCTCCATCAGGTAACCAACAACATTCTGTCCACCCTTTGCAGTGATGAACTTTGTAACACCGGCTACAGAAGCATGTGCTCTGTGGGAGGAACCGAATGCATCACATACATAGATGTCTGCAAGATCAGCAAGTTCCTTAGAGAACTGCTCACCGTTCTTTGTCTCCTCAGCCCCACGAAAACGGGTATTCTGAAGTAATACAACTTCTCCCTCTTTCATTTCCTCAACAGCCTTTGTAGCTGCCTCGCCTGTTACGTTGTAATCAGATACGAAGTTTACTTTCTGTCCGAGAAGCTCCTCAAGTCTCTTGGCAACCGGTGCAAGGGACTCTCCTTCGTTTGGTCCGTTCTTTACTTTTCCAAGATGGGAGCAAAGGATTACCTTTCCACCATCGTTTAATAACTTCTTAATTGTAGGAAGAGCAGCTTTGATACGGGTATCATCTGTGATCTCGCCAGCTTTCAGTGGTACATTGAAGTCACATCTTACAAGGACTCTCTTGCCCTTTGCGTTGATATCATCAACAGTTTTCTTATTTAATGCCATGTTTTTATTCTCCGTTCTGCCTTTTCGGCAATTTTAAACCCGAAGAAAAGGAAATGACTTTCCAGCCGGTTGTTTCATACTCCGCAGCTGCATAAAACAGCGGAACCCTTTCCTTTTCTTCTTATTTGTCATAATGAAAAAAGGTCCGGCCCTACAGGCCGGACCCTTTCACATAAACTAAGATAGATTATGCTAACTCAGAGAAGTACTTGATTGTACGAACCATCTGAGATGTGTAGCTGTTCTCGTTATCATACCAAGAAACAACCTGAACCTCATACAGATCATCACCGATTGGGTTAACCATTGTCTGAGTAGCATCGAATAAAGAACCGAATCTCATACCAACGATATCAGAAGATACGATCTCGTCCTCATTGTATCCGAAGGACTCATTAGCTGCTGCCTTCATAGCTGCGTTGATGTCTTCCTTAGTAACGCCAGCCTTCTTAACAACTGCTGTAAGAATTGTAGTAGATCCTGTAGGGGTTGGTACACGCTGTGCAGATCCGATTAACTTTCCGTTCAGCTCTGGGATTACAAGACCGATAGCCTTTGCAGCACCTGTGCTGTTTGGAACGATATTAACTGCAGCTGCACGGGATCTTCTTAAATCACCCTTACGCTGTGGTCCATCAAGAGTCATCTGATCACCAGTGTAAGCATGGATTGTTACCATGATACCAGACTGGATTGGAGCAAACTTGTTAAGAGCATCTGCCATTGGAGCTAAGCAGTTTGTTGTACAAGAAGCTGCAGAAATGATTGTGTCAGAAGCCTTTAATGTCTCGTGGTTTGTATTGTAAACGATTGTAGGAAGGTCGTTTCCTGCTGGTGCAGAGATAACTACCTTACGAGCTCCGGCATTGATATGAGCCTGAGCCTTCTCCTTGCTTGTATAGAATCCAGAGCACTCTAATACAACGTCAACCTTTAACTCACCCCATGGGCAATTGTTTGCATCTGGGAAAGCGTAGATCTTGATTTCCTTACCACATACTGTGATAGAATCATCGCTTGCAGAAACTTCATCTGCATGCTCGTACTTACCCTGTGAGCTATCATACTTTAATAAGTGTGCTAACATCTTTGGGCTTGTTAAGTCGTTGATTGCTACTACTTCGTATCCTTCTGCTCCGAACATCTGTCTGAAAGCAAGACGACCGATACGGCCGAATCCGTTGATTGCTACTCTTACTGCCATTCTTAATTCCTCCTAGAATTGTAAATAAATAGTCTCATGGGACTTGCGTCCCAAGCTTCCTTTATTTTACCCAATTATTTCCGAAAGTTCAAGTCTTTTCTCCGTCTTTGTTAATTTTTTCACTAAAGGTATCTATTTCCCCTGAAATATAGTATAATCTTACGAAAAGACTTTTTCCAAAACCAACCACACAGAAAAAAGGAGGCTCTTATGCTTTGGGATACACATATGCACACGCATCACAGCGGAGACAGTGACGCATTGATGCCTGACATGATCCAGGCCGCTGTACGGCAGAACCTGGATGGCATCTGTTTTACCGATCATTTTGATTATGATTACCCGGATGATCCCAATCTGTTTCTTCTGGATTTTGATTCCTATATAAAAGAAGTCCGCAGTTTTCAGGACACCTGCCGTGACCGTCTTTCCATTCGTCTTGGAATCGAAGTCGGTCTGCAGCCCCACATCACGGAAATCAACCGCAAAGCAGTGACCGGACATCCGTTTGATTTTGTCATCGGTTCCTCCCACGTTGTTCACGGAATCGATCCCTATTACCCGAAATACTATGAAGGACGCTCCGAAAAAACTGCTTACCGCGAGTACTTCGAATCCATTCTGGAAAACCTGAACACCTATTCCGACTTCGATGTATACGGTCATCTCGATTATGTTGTCCGCTACGGTCCGGACCGCAACCGTTTCTATACATATGAGGCCTATGCCGATATCATTGATGAGATTCTGCGTAAACTCATTTCCATGGGAAAAGGGATCGAAGTCAACACGGCAGGATTCAAATACGGGCTGGGACATCCAAACCCGACCGAAGCTGTTCTTTTACGCTATCACGAACTCGGGGGAGAGATTCTGACACTCGGAGCCGATGCCCATGTGCCGGAGCACGTTGCATATGCGTTTGACCGTCTCCCTCAGATTCTGCGGCATGCAGGCTTCCGGTACTTTACAGTCTTTACCGGCAGAAAGCCGGACTTCCTTCCGCTTCCGGAATAGCGAAAATAAAGGATTAATTCCAAAAATTTCAAAATAGGTATTGCAAAATCCGAATAACACGGTATAATGTAAGTATTGAATGGTGTTATTTAAATATAGCATGCACGTACGCAAATGAGTATGTAGTTCAATTTTATTAAACAATTATCTAATTAACTACTCAGTTACTCAATTTCCTTTAAGTAACTAAGAAGGAGCAGGTTTCCTCGCCTGCTCCTTTCTTTGTTTTTGGGCTTCTGTCCTGATTCTTATATACCTGCTGTCTTTTCGCGGTTGCTCCCCGACCTCTTTTTTATAAAGGTAAGAACAGCAAGCAGGAGCATGAGGCTGATGCCAAGTGCTACCCACCAGATCTGTACCAAACCCGCAATGATATAGCCAATGATACATACCACAGCAACAACCGCTGCATACTGCATCTGCGTTGTCACATGGTTGATATGGTTACTCTGCGCGCCGGCCGAAGACATAACCGTTGTATCCGAAATCGGTGAAATATGATCCCCGCAGACGGCACCTGCCAGCACTGCGGAAACCGCAATGATCATCATTTCCAGATGATCTGCCCCCGGAAACATGGCAATTGCAATCGGAACAAGAATCGCAAATGTTCCCCAGCTTGTTCCGGTAGAAAACGCAAGGAACACTGCAACGACAAACAAAACAGCCGGAAGGAACAGGCTTGCAGAAGCACTCGTTCCAACGATGGATTCCACAAATGTACCAATCTGCAGAGCATCTCCCATTCCCTTTAAGGTCCAGGCAAATATCAGTATTCCGATCGCCGGAATCATCAGCTTAAAGCCTTCCACAAAACTCTCCATGAATCCTTTAAACGTAACCACCTTTCGCGGAAGATACAAAAACAGCATGACAAAGACCGTGACCATGGTTGCAAAAATCAGGCTGGTCTCCGCATCACATCCTGCAAATGCACTGACCACATCGGTCGCACCACCCAGAAATCCGGTATAGATCATGGCACCAATTGCAGAACCAATCAGAACAATCACCGGAAGAAGCAGATCAATCACTTTTCCGTTGGAAGAAATATCTTCTTCCTTAACCTTTTCAAACTCTTCCCCGCCGCTGGTAAACAGATCTCCTTTTGCAGCATTCTCCTCATGTTTTTTCATGAGTCCGAAATCAAAACCTGCAATAATCACAAAAAATACCATGACAATCGTCAGAATCGCATAGAGATTGTACGGAATTGTTCGCAGAAACAACTGAAATCCCGTAATCCCGGCATCTTTCGGAACATACGAATTGACGGCTGCCGCCCAGCTGGAAATCGGCGCAATGATGCAGACCGGCGCAGCGGTCGCATCAATGATATATGCCAGTTTTGCGCGGGATACTTTGTAGCGGTCAGTTACCGGACGCATCACAGATCCGACGGTCAGACAATTGAAATAATCATCCACAAAAATCAGCATTCCAAGTCCTGTGGTTGCCAGCATTGCGCTCTTTTTTGACCTGATCTTGCTGCCGGCCCATCTTCCATAAGCAGCTGAGCCTCCTGATTTTGACATCAATACAATAATCATTCCAAGCAGCACATCAAAAATCAGAATATTCAGATTCATGCTGTCTTTCATAATCGAAAACAGGGCATTGAATGCATTCCACGGATGAAATCCGGTATATAACAGTGCTCCGACCGCCACTCCAATAAACAGGGAACTGTATACTTCCTTGGTGACAAGTGCCAGTATGATTGCCAGAAGAGGCGGCACCAGTGACCACCATGTTCCGATAAAAATAGATGTATCCATTTTCCAGATTGTTCCTCTCTTATGCCTTTATTTTGTATCACTATTTTAACTTAAACTGCTGCACCAGATCATTCAGAGAATCAGACTCTGCAGAAAGCTCCTGACTGGTTGCGGAAGATTCCTCTGCGATTGCCGCGTTGCTCTGTACAACCTCGGAAATCTGGTTTACACCGGACTCTGCCTGCTTGATCTGCTCTGCCTGTGTCTCGGAAAGCTGTGCCAGTTCCTGGGATTTCTTTGCCACTTCATTGATTCCCTCTACAAGAGAAATAATCGTCTGGGAAGTCACATCAACTGCCTGATTGCCGTTTTCGATTTCCTGAATAGAGTTCATAATCAGCTCACGGGTATTGACTGCAGACTGTGCACTCTCATCCGCAAGTTTTCCGATCTGGGATGCAACTACGGCAAAGCCCTTGCCGGCTTCTCCTGCACGTGCAGCCTCAATGGATGCGTTCAGGGCAAGCAGGTTCGTCTGCTCCGCGATCTCCTCGATCTGTCCGATGATTGTCTCAATCTGCTTGGACATATGGCTGATTCTCTTCATTGCTTCGGTAACTGCATTCATTTCCTTCTGTGTCTTATCTGCTTCCTGTGCATATTTTACAGATAATTCGTAAGAAGCCTGTGCACTCTCATGTGTGTGCTCAACCCCTTCTGTGATATTGGCAAAGGATGCCAGAAGTTCTTCCACTGCACCTGCCTGATCTGTAGATCCCTCTGCCAGTGTCTGTGATCCCTCTGCCAGATTGGTAGAACCTGCAGATACCTGGGAAGCAGCCTCCTCAATCCGGTGCATCGTCTCATTCATATCGGTGTTCATGACATGGATTGCATCATTCATTGCCGCAAACTCACCCATATATTTCTCCGGAATTTTGGAAACACCGGTATAATCGTTGTGAGCCATCAGATCCATACGGTGGTTGACATCCTGAATAACAGCGGCCAGATTCTTTGCCATCTCGCGCGCAACAATTACCATCTCGGAAATTTCATCCTCTGATGTCATCTCCGGGAATTCGCTGGAGAGATCCCCCTTTGCAAATGTATCAAAACGAGCACCCAGCTGATCCAAAGGATCAACAATATTCTGTGCAAGCACTCTGCCGATCCGGCGGGCTGCAAAAATTGCAAGTGCAATAACCGCAATAATTGCAATAAGTGTGATCAATTCTACCATTGTAAGAATTTTCTCTAACTTATCTCCATGCTTGGTATTTGCATCCATCAGTTTCACCATATCCTGATAAATCTCCTCATAGATCGGTGCCACCTGATCCTGTGCCATCTGCTGTGCTTCATGGCGCGCATCAATATCCTGTGTATTCTTTCCTTTTTCCAGTACAGCATCACAGGTGTCAAAATAATCGTTCAGTTTTTCTGTGATACTATTATAAATTTTCTCCTCATCCGCAGATGAAACCGTATTTTTTACCTCTTTGGTGTACTGCTGACAGGATTCCTTCTTCTTCTCATAATTTTCTGCGCAGCTGTTCACAAGGTTTTCATCCTGATATCCGATCGCAGCACGCAGATAACTTCTCGTATCGGCAAACGTAATCATCATCTTGCCGATATCCCCCTGTGAAAAACCGTAATTTTTCAATGCATAATTATAGCGGTTGCTGACAATAATTCCGGAAACGGCTCCCACAACACCGGAAATGCTGACAATCAGGGCCACCATCACAATTGCAGAAGAAATTCGTTCTTTTAATCTCTTCTTATTTAACTTTTCAATCAACTTTTGTATCATATAAGTTTTCTCCTCAAACTGGTTCTCATTTGTTTAGATATTTTTTCAGAATTTCTTCCGTCATCTCAAACGGATAGTTCTTTAACTTGGCAGGATTCTGCAACAGTTTCTGCACATCCTCCTCCCACAGTTCCTCCGGGATCTGTGGTTTGCCCAGCAGCTTGTCCAGATAGGCGATAAATTCAGCCCGGTTCTCAAACCCAAGCAGCTCAAGCACCTCTGCCACCCGCTTCTGATTATTGTAAAAACGCAAAAATCCCGGCAGGAAAAATCCGACTGCCTTTCCATGCGGAATGCCAAGCTCATATGTGACCGGATAACTTAATCCGTGTGGAATACTGGTACCGGTATGTGCAATCGCCATACCTGCCACAACCGATGCATGCATGAATGTTTCGTATCCTTCATCCGGAATCTTAATCCCGGAAGAAAGCAGGTATTCCTTTGCACTGCCCCAGATCCGAAGACCTTCCGCTGAATATATCCGGTTATATGCATTTGCATTTGTATTCAGATATGACTCAATCAGATGTGCCAGCGCATCCACACAGGTGCTGACCATATTCTCATAAGAAGAAGTCTTTAAATATCCGGCATCCACAAATGCCAGATCCGCAAACCATTTGTGTGCGATTGACTGCTTGGTATGTAAGTCGTGCCGTGTCAGAATCGCATAAGGCGTCACTTCCGATCCCGTACCGGATGTGGTCGGGACTGCTGCAACCGGATAGCCCTGCATCGGCTCCGGATGATAAAGACGCTCCTCTGCATGATCGATTGCCGATGGATTCGCTGCCAGAAGCGAAATCGCCTTGGACGCATCCATCGGAGAACCGCCTCCCACAGCCACAAAGAAATCCACCTGTTCTTTTACTGCAATGCCCGCTGCCACAGCCACGGTCTCCACAGAAGGATTCTCTTCGATCTCATCAAAAATCACATAGGTCTGCCCGTTTGCCTGCAATGCCTGTTCAACTGCTGCAAGCGAACCATTGATGCGGCTGGAATGTTTTCCCGTCACAATCATGGCTCTGCTTCCTAATGCTTTTAACTCTGCACCGTTTTCCGAAACACAACCGCTGCCAAAAAATACCTTCGTCGGCATATACAATCTCATGTTTCTTCTCCTTTATGCGTTGCACATCTCTGTAACAACTTCATTGATCACCTTTCCGTCTGCCTTTCCTTTCAGCTCCGGCATAATCGTCTTCATGATCTGTCCCTTGTTCTTCGTTGCAATCACATCTGCAAACTTTTCCTTAACAATCGCAGTCACTTCCTCTTTCGAAAGCATCTTCGGTGCATATTCTTTCATAATGTCATAACGTTTTCTGTACTCCTCCAGCAAATCGGTACGGTCTGCCGGGCAGGAATCGATCTGTTCCTGAACGGTCTTTAATTCCTTCATGATTGTGGCATTGACCATATCCTCCGGAATGTCATCTCTGCATCCGGCATCAATGGCATTTTTCTTCACTGCCGAAACCAGAGACGAAATTGCATCCTTCCGTTCCTTGTCGCGCGCTTTCATCGCTGCCATCATATCTTTGCGTAGCTGTTCCATCTGCATAATTTCCTAACCTCCATGTCTATAAAATTCAGATAACTACATTATACTACGCTTCGGGCTGATAGCAAAGAATAACCTTACATTTTTTAATTATATTTATGAATTTCTTTCTGAAACTCCCGAATATCCTTTGCAATTTCACCACTGAGCAGGAGCATACAGATCAGATTCGGGATTGCCATCAGCGCATTGGCAATATCCGAGAAACTCCATACCAGATTCAGTGTCTGTGTACATCCGAAATACACAACAAAGGAAAAAACAAGGCGGTATACCATATTAAACCGGTGCGTTCCCAGCAGATATTCAAATGCTTTTTCCCCGTGATACTCCCAGCCGAGTATTGTAGAAAACGCAAACAATGTAATCCCGATTGTCACAAGCCAGCCCCCGGCTGATCCCAGAACCGTCTCAAATGCCGCAATTGTAACATCCGAACCGGTCAGCATATTCCCGGCGGCATCGGTCATGCCAAGGACACCGGAAGAGGCAATCGCAAGTCCCGTAATCGTACAGACAACAATCGTATCCCAGAAGGTTCCCGTCATATTGATATATCCCTGACGCACCGGGTTATCCGTCGTTGCAGCCGCTGCCGTAATTGCCGCAGATCCCATACCGGCTTCGTTGGAAAATACACCTCTTGCCACACCATAACGCATTGCATTCATCATGGAAGCGACAATCGTTCCGCACAGACCGCCGCCTACCGCTTTTACCGAAAATGCCATCTGAAAAATCATCAAAATGCCTGCCGGCAGATTCGAAATATTTCCGATAATAACAATAACTCCACAGATCACATAAAAAATCGCCATCAGCGGAACGACCACCGAAGAAACCTTTGAAATGGTTTTGATACCGCCGACAATGATCAGCAGGGCAAGCACCGTAATCACAATTCCGGTCAGATGGGTCGGCACATGAAATGTCGTATGTAATGCACCGGAAATCGAATTTCCCTGTGTCATATTGCCGATTCCAAACGAAGCAATCACAGCAAAGAGTGCAAATAACCACGCAAGAACCGCTCCAAATCTTTTATTCTTCAGTGCCTTTTTCATCGTGTACATCGGGCCGCCGCTCATCTCCCCTTTGGCATTGATCTCACGGTATTTGATCGCCAGCATACATTCACTGAACTTCGACGTCAGACCAAATGCAGCAGAGATCCACATCCAGACCAAAGCTCCCGGGCCACCGGAAACCATCGCCGTCGCAACCCCCACAATGTTGCCCGTTCCGATTGTGGCGGCAAGTGCTGTGGTCAGTGCCGAAAACGGAGACACATCGCCCTCGCCATGGCTTTTCGTCCGCGCCTCTTTGCTTAACGTACTTTTGAGTGCATAACCGAGATTTCTCCATGTCAGAAACCGCGTGCGAACCGTAAGGAAAATTCCGGTCCCCACAAGCAGAATCAGCATGACCGGTCCCCAGACAAAATCGTCAATTGCTGTAATCACATCATTTAACTTTTCCATAACCTCATCCCTCCTGTTTTCAAATAAAAAAAGGGGCAGTGTCTGAACAACATCGCCCTTTGTTTTTTATATCCTATGAAATTTGTCTTTATATTATACTTCCGAAAGGAATCTGTCAACTGGTTTATGCAGCAACATCCACTTCGTCATCCTTCTGACGCAGAATCCTTGCCGTTTCCATCCCATTCTTTCCCGGCATCTGGATATCCAAAAAGAGCATATCCGGCTTACAACCACTTGCAATCAGTTCATCACCCGATAAATATGTTTCTATCACTGCATCCGGTAATAATTTCTTTATTTTTTCTTCTAATATCAAGCCTATAGATTTTTCATCATCGCAGATTGCAATTTGCATCCTGACAATAGTATTCTCAAAAATATATTCTCCCCGAAAATGCCACATGCGGTAATTCATAAAAAATACTGTCCCCCGGACAGATCGGACGATACAGAGGATCTGCCACAATGATCCCTGCACTTTTAAGTGCCTCTTCCATTGCTTCCTCTCCAAGCACCATTTTATCTTTTTCACCGAGCAAATCCGCACATTCCTTTAACGGACACAGTACGCGGGCGGCACGACCATATCTTTTTTCAATCCCTGCTGCTAATGATCCCATAGTGACAGGTTCTCCGACCAGCGTGATATCTGCCTCCTGCTGCATGCGGTTCTGCAAATATACAACCGCCGGCTCTGCCTGCCGTGTGGCTGCACGCTCCAGTGCATTTGAAATATCTTCTGCCAGCCACTCGTTTGGTGTTCCGATCACATATGGTATTTTGTACTTCTCCCAGAGTATCTTTGCCACACGGAGTCCTACTGCCGAGACAACCAGATTAACGTCTGCCTCCGCTGATCTTTGCAACGTTTTCAAATCATCGCCCATCGCCCACACAGACATAACCTGCCATCCGTATTTCTGCAGATTCTCTTTTAAGGTTTCTACATTTTTCTGTGGTCCGAAATCAAGTGGTGTCACACCTAACAGATTTACCGTGCGCGAAGAGGGATCTCTATTCTCCTGCCTGTCCGGTTCTCTGACAAACCGCTTTGCGATTTCTTCGAGTGCAATGCCCGCTCCATACACATAATCATTCATCCCGTTCGTCGGCACGGAAAATGCCGGAATTCCGGTTTCTGTCTCAATCACACGCGCAATTGCAGGAAAATCCGTACCATTCATAAATGGAATAGGCGAACCTGCCAGCGCGATAAATTTGGGATGCAGTTCACGGGCTGCATACTCGATATCATCAATAAATTTTCTGTCATTTCCCATGATCGCGTCAATTTCTGTAAGTCCCGAGATAAAAATAAGACTGTCCTGATCGTACCAGCGGATTTCATCATGCGTATTGTAAGTAGAGTTGCATCCGGAAGGATCATGCATAACTGTCATTCCGCCAAGTTCATACAGTGCAGAACAGACCCCTGACACATCGGCCGTATAAACCGGTATCATTCGATAAGATTGTCTCATAGACAGCACTCACACCCCCATCCTTTTTGTACAACAAGTTTTTCTGTATCCTTTTCATTGAGATATGCATCCATCATCAGCTCTGCGGTTCTTCGAATACCGTCAAATCCATACAGACCTTCTCCCTGCACCAGATTGACAAAGTGACGGCTTCGGCCAAAATAGGCCGCTTTCTGTCCGATTGCCAGCACTTCCCCGCTTGCACCTCTTGGCAGTACACGCATCTTCACCTGAATCGTTGCGATCAGCTCAAGTTCCGGTGCATGCTCCTGCAGCCAGAAAAAATCTGCTTTTTCTTCCGGACTGATACTGTCCAGATAAACAGCTTTCACACAAAAGCCATGTGTCAGAAGCAGTTTTGCCAGTCCAAGTGGTCTTGGATGATACAGATAATCCAGAGTGACCGGCATATCCCCGATCAGATTTTTTGCTTTTGCCAGAGCCTCCTCACAGGACTCCTGCTCGCGGGCCAGCTCATCTTCTGTCAGTTCCGGCAGTCCGAGTGCATCGGTCAGCTGCTTTAACTGCTTTCTGATCTCATCATAGTCAAAACTACCGGGCAGATACAGAGATTTTCGTCCCAGGCGGCCTGCCTGTGCCTCCATCCCGTATTTTCCAGCCGGATAGCAGTCGATAAACAGGCATCCCCTGCTCATATCCAACAGTTCCTGCCAGGTTTTACATCCGGGCAGTTCCAGCACCTTATAATCATATCGTTTTAACAGACGCTTAATATCACTGTTCTCATCCAGAACAAAATCACTGCCAAAGACAGATACTGTTTTATCGTCCGGCTCACAGCCCAAAAGAGGATCATACATTGCTTTCCGCAGCTTCTGGTCCGGTGTCAGTCCATGTTTTTGCATAATCGGGTCCATATAACAGCGGATAAAGCAGATGTCAGGAAAACGATGCTCTAGTTCCCTGTAAATATAGTTCAGATTACTTCCCACAAAATGATGCAGACAAACGGTAAAAAGCAGAACCGCCTCAGGATGGTCCTTCCGTTTATTCAACACATCCGTCACACCCTCGATGGTAATATCCTCCAGATTGCCGCTTAGCAGATTCTGCTCCTCCACAAGAACAAAAGAAAAACGGTCTGCTGCATTCATTTCTGCCGCAGTCAGTACAACACCACGCATACAGTTATCCGCACAGACATAGATCTGGATAGATTCCGGAACCTGCATTCCCGTATGCACAATATTCCAGTTGCCATGCACCGGCGAATTATACTCCAGTGCCGAAACAAATGGTGTTGGAAATGAGGCATCTTTTATTTTTACCACAGCATCTTTCGAATCAACAGTTTCCCCCACACGACGTAACATTACGCTTCCTCCTGTATATATCCGGACCTTACCTTATCGCTTTTCGCTTCCAGAATGCCACCGCATATGCGATACATCTGCATGGCAAGCGCACGGTATTCGTCTGCCATTTCACCTGTTGGATAACACTCCATCAATGTTTTTTTCTGCTCCTCTGCCAGTGCCACCCGCCCGCTGTGTGATAGTGTACCAATAACAGCTGTGTGAAAATCGTCTGCCAGTTCTGCCACTTTTTCCTCTTCCCGCGGGACATCCCTGCGATTTAAAATGAGTCCGCCAAGCCCGGCATATCCACGGTTTTTAAAATTTTCCACTGCCATGGCAATATTTGCAGCTGCATGAATTGCCATGTTTTCCCCGGAGGTAATAATAAATATTTTGTCCGCATAACCGCCCCGCATCGGCATGGAAAATCCACCGCATACCACATCTCCGAGTACATCATATAAAACCACATCCGGTTTGTATACATCATATGCGCCAAGCTCTTTTAACTTTTCCAGTGCCGTGATGATACCACGGCCGGCACAGCCAAGTCCCGGTGTCGGTCCACCGGCCTCCACACAGATAACACCGTTATACCCAATGCGTATCATATCCTCCAGCTGCAACGCCTGCTTTTTCTCATTATATAAGTCGAGCACGGCCGGCACAGCCTCTCCATGACGGAGCAATATGGTAGAATCTGCTTTCGGATCGCATCCGATCTGCATCACCTTAAGCCCCATTTCTGCCAATGCAGCCGCTACATTTGAAACGGTAGTGGATTTTCCGATTCCGCCTTTTCCATATACTGCTATCCTGATCAATCCTGTGTTCCCCCTTCTGCCGGAGTAATGACATTCGAATATGCAGTCTTTGCGAATACACCTTTTAAATGTCCGATTTTTCCGGAAAGTGCACTGATCGTGTCCTGTGGTGCATCAATGACAATGCTTATGATGCTGATTCCTTTTGCGCGGTATGGTATGCCCATTCTGCCTACAATGTACTGACGTGCTTCATGAAGAAGGATATTTAATTCTTCAATGGCATCCTCCTGTTCTACAATAATTGAAATAACTGCCACTCTGGTTTCCATGTCCTGACTCCTCCTGTTAACAGATTCTTGGTAAAAGCTCTCCCCCCGGCTGTGGAAGCAGTGCCTGTGTGCCGATTTCCGTCTCCATTATAACTCTTCCCGGTTCCTCTGCGATCACTTCACCAATAATAGCTGCATCTGCGGAATATGGACATTTTTTCAATGTTTCTACAATGCCCTCTGCCTCTTCCTTTGGTGCCATGATGACAAGTCTTCCTTCGCATGCCAGATATAAAGGCTCAAGTCCAAGCATCCCGCAGACTCCTTTTACTTCCGGCCGTACCGGAACAGCCTCTGCATTTAAACGGATGCCTACGCTGCTCTGACCTGCGATCTCATACAGGACTGTTCCGACGCCGCCTCTGGTCGCATCACGTATCACATGCAGGTTGTGTGTGGTATCCATGACTGCCTTTACGGTCTTCCACAAAGGTGCACAGTCACTGGTCACATCCGCATCGATGCCAAAATCTTCCCGCTCTAACAGGATCGTACATCCGTGCCGTCCGATATCACCGGTTACGATGATTGCATCTCCGGGCTTTGCCAGTTCTCCGCCGACGGTCACTCCTTCTTCGATCTCCCCCATTCCGGTCGTGGTGATAAAAATTCCATCCACCTGTCCTTTTCCAGCAACCTTTGTATCTCCCGATACAATATGTACCCCGGCCTCTTTTGCTGTTTTTTCCATGGCAGCTGCGATTTCTTCGAGTTTTTCCATTGGAAATCCCTCTTCAATTACAAAAGCGCAGGTAAGATAAAGCGGTTTTGCACCCATACAGGCAAGATCATTTACCGTTCCGCAGATAGACAGTTTGCCGATATTTCCCCCCGGAAAAAATGCCGGAGATACAATAAACCCATCTGTAGATACTGCCATTCTTCCTGCCGGCGGAACTAATACCGCTGCATCATCTGCCGTCAGATCATTGTTTGCAAAATGTGCCTTAAACACCTGATCAATCAATTCGGATGTCTGCTTTCCACCGGCACCATGTGCCATCGTTACTGTTTTATTTTCCATGATGTTTTTTCCTTCTTTCTTATGAATACTGATAATATGCAGAGCAGGCTCCCTCACCGGACACCATGCAGGCGCCGATCGGATGCTGCGGTGTACAGCCTTTTCCGAATACTTTACAATCGGATGGTTTGCATTTCCCCTGAAGTACATCGCCACAGCGGCAGGCCGGATTTGGTTTTCCTTCAATTTTCGGCATCTGATATTTGAGACGTGCATCGAACTCCTGCCACTCCTGTCTTAATTTCATGCCGGATTTCGGAATAACACCCAGCCCTCTCCATTCGCAGTCACAAGCTTCCATCATCTCATCTACAAGCAGCTGTGCCTCCCTGCTTCCATCCTGTGTCACCACTCGCGGATAGCAGTTTACAAAAAATGGCTTTCCTTCCTGGAATTTTACCAGCGCAACCGCCAGTGCTGTCATCAGTTCTTTTGCCGTAAATCCTGCCACAACACCGCTGACCCCTTCTTCGGTCAGAGCTTCGCAAAGACGTGTTCCCGTAATGGCATTGACATGTCCCGGATATAAAAATACATCTGCACTGTCCTTTAATGCCTCATACGCCTGAGGCATGGTTTTGTTTGCCACCAATATAGAGTAATTATCCAGTCCATCTTCTCTTGCCGCCTTTACGGAAAGACATCCTGCCGGTGTCGTTGTCTCAAATCCGACCGACAGAAATGTCACCTGCTCATCCGGATGTTCTCCGGCATATTTTTCGGCATCTGCCGGAGAATACACAACACGGATTTTCGCTCCCTGTTCTCTGGCTCCCGCAAGGCTCATATTGGTTCCCGGCACTCGCACCAGATCACCAAATGTACAGATTGTAACTCCTTTTTCCAATGCCAGATAAATAGCTTCATCTATAAAACTAACCGGTGTTACACATACCGGACATCCCGGTCCGGAAATCAATTCTACCTGTTTTGGCAGCAGTTTACGGATTCCCAGCCGGAAAATCTCATGTGTGTGCGTACCGCACACTTCCATGATACGCACATCCGGGCCATCATAATTTTCAATGATCTCTCTGGCTGTTTTCATTATAAAAATTCCTCCATGAGCTGCTCGGTTTCACTGTCGTCCTCATCGGTGATTTTTGCAATTGCTACACCTGCATGCACCATAACATAATCTCCCGGCTCCAGATCTTCCAGAAGCTGGGAAGAAACCTCTCTTTTGGCACCACCTGCATCAATGACCGCCGTGCCATTACTGATTTTTACTACCTTAGCTGATAAACCTACACACATCTTTTTATCCTCCTATTTCTGTAATTGATACATCCCATATGCTGCCTGTCCGATTGCAATTCCTCCGTCATTCGGCGGAATCATACGGTGCCGCAGCACTTCGAATCCTTCCTGTAACAGTCGTTCTTCTGTCAGACGCAGCAGTAACCGGTTTTGGAATACGCCACCGCTTAAGGCAACTTTATCCCTGCCACTGCTTTCTTTTGCTTTGATACAGGCAGCTGTAATCATTTCTGCCAGTACCTGATGAAACCGATATGCCAGCATCCCGGTGTCTTCGCCCCGCATTTTTGCTTCTGTAATCTGCTGCACCAACATCTGTGTATTTAAAACGAAACGCTCTTTTGTTTCATGCAGCAGTATATCCTTATTTTCCTTTTGCTCCTGTGAGATATTTGAGAGGTTCTGCTGCTCGTATGCCTCTGCTGCAAACTGCAATGCCGTCGATGCTTCCCCTTCAAATCCTGACCTGCGCCTGATCCCGAGTATCGCACTGACGGCATCAAAAAGCCGTCCTGCACTGGTTGAAGCCACCGCATTAATCTTCCGGTCTGCCATGGTGAACTGTACCCTGCTTTCCTGTTCTCTGCAAAGACCCAGTGTTTCCATGATCTCCCATGCCCTTTTGCGATCTTTCGTATATCCGTAAATCATAGAGACCGCAATACGCCAGCCCTCTTTTGCAGAAGCATCGCCCCCCATCTGTAAAAACGGGGTAATACTTCCGAATCTTGTAAAATTCCCATAATCCGCCAGCAGGATCTCTCCGCCCCAGATCGTGCCATCCGTTCCATATCCGGTTCCGTCAAAAGCGACTCCGATGACCGGATCATGACAGTCATTTTCTGTCATACACGATAATATGTGTGCATAATGATGCTGCACTCTTATCACCGGATATCCAAGTTCTTCCGCTACAACCGTAGAATTGTATTTTGGGTGCAGATCACAGACCACAGCCTGTGGCTTTACTTCCAGTAATGTCTGAAACCGGTGTATTGTCTCCTGCAATGCCTTTACCGTTCTTAAGTCCTCCAGATCTCCCACATATGGTGACGGATAAAACCTGTTGTCCACACCTATGCAAAAGGTATTTTTCAATTCCCCGCCAACCGCGAGCACCTGTCCTTTCCAGTCTGCTTTTGTCATAAACGGCAGCGGTGCATAGCCTCTGGAACGCCGGATCATGTACGGTTCATTTCTGTAAAAATCCATCACCGTATCATCTGCCCGTATCCTGATTTTGCGGTTATGTGACAGCATCGCATCACACAAATGGGATAATTCGGCAACAGCTTCCTCATCCTCACGACAGATCGGTGCACCGGAAGTATTTCCACTGGTCATCACCAGAAGATCCGGCATCTCGATACCATCATCATACTGAAAAATCAATAACTGCACCGGTGCATATGGAAGCATCACACCAACTTTTGGATTGTTCGGTGCCACCGAAGATGCCAGCCCGCCATCGCTTCGTCTGTCCAGTAACAGAATCGGTTTCTGATGTCCGGTAAGAATCGCCTCCTGCTCCGGCGTCACCACACATTCCCGTTTTACAACCGATTCATCTTTTGCCATAACTGCAAAGGGCTTGGCCGGGCGGTTTTTTAATGTTCTAAGACGACAGACCACTTCTTCATTTGTAGCATCACAGCACAGATGAAACCCTCCGATTCCCTTGATTGCTACAATTTTGCCTTCACGAATAAGCCGGCGTGTATATGTAATTGCGGCACGTCCCCGCTCGGGTCTGCCGATCAGATACACCTGTGGTCCACATTGGTTGCAGCACACCGGCTGCGCGTCATACCGCCTGGTTTTCTCATCCGTGTATTCTTTTGCACAGTCCGGGCACATCGGAAACTCTTTCATACTTGTGCGTTCCCTGTCATACGGCAGAGCATCCAGAATCGTAAGCCTTGGTCCACAGCAGGTGCAGTTGATAAACGGATGCAGATACCGTCTGTCTTTCGGGTCAAACATTTCTTCCTTGCACTCATCGCAGATTGCAATATCCGGGGAAATAAAGATTTCCCCTTTTGTTTTTTCACTTTCGATAATGTCAAAATGTTCAAACTGTTCTGTTGTATCTGCAGTGATATTCTCTGTATTTATCTTCAAAACAGCCGCACGCTTCGGTGGATGTTCTTTCAGACTGTTTAAAAATCCTTCAATCTGTTCTTTTGTCCCCTGTGCATAAATTTCCACATAGGGTCCTTTATTGCAAACAGTTCCGTAAATTCCATGGTTTGTCGCATGGCGGCTTACCGTTGGCCGGAAACCAACACCCTGAACGATACCGTATACCCGGATGCGCCAGGTCATCTCATTCTTATACACACTTTTCTCCAATCGTACACTCCCTTATTGCGGGTCACATCTTACAAGACAACCGGCAACTGTTATCTCATCTCTGCAAGATGCCCCGATACCGCAAAATGTATCGTATCCACAAAGATTCCGTCAAATTCCGGTGTCATACGCTTCATACATGGATCAGCGTAAATCACATCATATTCCATGTTTTCCACCAGCCTTATATAATCTTCTTCATCCCGCAGATGCAGATCTGTGTCACTGCAAAGCTCTGGCTTTATCATAAACCAGCTTGCAACTGTCACCTTTGCATCCTTTGCTTTTTTTTGTATCTCTTCCCGGATTGCAGATCCGATCACCTGCTGCTGTACAATAAGTACCTTTTTCCCATGATAATCCATATCGTAAACCAGTTCATCCACCAACGGATAGCCTGTCTCGTACGGTGTTCCGTATGTTCGTTCCAGATATTTCGCTGCCTCTAAAGCAGCCGGCGATACCACGATATTTTTTTCCACATTGGAAACCGATTTTACATCATCAAGTCCATTTCCCATTCCAAAGCAGACAGCAGTTTTTCCTTCTGCCGCAAAACGCCCCCGGATACGGTCTGCTGCACGCAGATCACTGATATCCTGTGGTGTCATGCCAAGTATCCCGATTCTGCCCAAAATCACGTCTTCTTTTTCACCTGCAAATACCAAAAACAGTTCCTTCCAGGCTTTTTCTTCCCCCTTGTCATACAATTCCATTCCATCCGTATCCACAGTCAGAATCGGCAGATCCACTTTTTTCTCCGTCATACGCTTTAAGGCATGGTAATCCGTTCCGATAACGGCCGGAACCGGCGTCCCGATAATTGCTGCAAACTTTGCATCCAGTTTTGTCACGGCATCTGCAAGCTTTGCCACCAGCCTGTCATCACGGCCGAGAATTGCATCCATATCGCGAAGCCCTGCACTAAACAGTGCGCTTTTGCTCTCAAACCACCGCGGCTCATCAAATCCACAGATATTTCCGGTACAACCACCGGCATCGCAAATGACGATAATACCGCCAAATTCATATAATACAGACACCGCACCTGACTGATCCGGTGTAAATGGTGTCAGATATTTTCTCAGTCCTCTCATTGTGTTATACCTCCGCCAATGCTTCAAACAGTCTGCGCACACCGGCATAACCGTATGGCTGCCGTTCTTCATTCCAGAGCACATTGGAACATTCTTTATGATAATAGCCGGCATCTTTTCCTATGGTCATATTGACGCCGGACTGACTTTTGTCATAATACAGCATGGTCGGTTCCAGATTGGAAAAAACTTTCGTATCCGGACTGATTTTTGCCAGTTGTTTTACATAGACAAAGTTTTCACCGGATAATGTTCCATAAATCTCCGACACACGAAATCCATAGTGTACCAATGCAAGTGCCAGTTCGAACGGATCTCCGTTCATCCATTCTCCTACGGCAAATACTGCATCCGGATGTATTTCCCGGAATTTTTCTACCGCCTCCTCTGCTGCCTTACGCGGTATTTCATCCTCAAATTCCACACCCAGTGCAGCGGCAAGAGCACGATACTGACTGGCAATTTTATCGATCTGATATAATCTGCGCAGCTCGATATATGGAATTTTCAGCCGGTCATGAAAATCCTCTGCCGCAAAGCGCGCTTCCGGATGCAGTACCAGATTAAAATTTGCTTCCGACATGGTCTGATACTGTGCATAATCCTTGCACCTGGAAATCTCATGGATTGTTTTTACTCCTGCCCCATGAAGCAGATCATACAGCTCACAGTCATCCGTAAGCGGTGAAAAATATCCCAGTAAATTCACCACGTTTCCTTTTTTCTTTTTCGGTTCCAGCAACGAATAAACGGACTGCCGCACATGCACCATCGGTGGTTTTCTGCCTTCTCTGGTCAGTGCATACATATAACATGGCCTTACCGGAACCCCTGCATATTCCTCTGCCTTGTGACAGACACGCTCCATATCCGTGCCAAGCAGCGCATCCACACAGGTAATACATATCATCACAACAGACGGCTTTTTCTTAAGTCCTTCGCATATTTCCGCTACTGCCTTAGGGATCTTTTTCAGGTGCCTTCCGGTCACAATATCCGTCTCATCCATCAACAGATAATAAAAACGGTCCTGATAGGCCCGCATCGAACTAAGCACCGAGGTATTGCGGCCACAGCATCCCGGAGACACGATCAACATAACAGAATCCGGAACCGCCAGACCTGCACGTTTGACACCAAATCCTTCTGCTCCCGGAGAATTGAATGCCAGCGTTGCAGGGGAACTGTAGATCAGATGTGTATGGGAAATAAGCTGTCTGGGAATGTTATTTTTTCCAAGCTCATCCAGCTCTTTTACCGTACAAAAATATGCTTCCTGTCTCATGCGTTTTCCTCTTCTTTCCATAACAATGTGGCAAGATCAAAGAAACATCTGCTGATTTCAGAGGCCGGATCTCCTTCAATCACAGTCTTTCCCTGCTCTTCCCAGTGAATAATTTCATTACTTCGCGGCACTTCTCCCACAATCGGCACCCCGATCTTTTCTGAAAATGCCTGTACTTTTTCTTTCTCATTTTCCACATTTCTGTGATTTAACACGATGCCAAATACCCGGGCATAACTGCGATCCTCAAAATTTCTGACTGCACTGGAAATATTGTTGGCAGCATACAGTGCCATTTTTTCACCGGATGTAACGATCAGAACCTTATCCGCATATCCCTCACGAATCGGTGCTGCAAATCCACCGCACACAACATCACCTAATACATCATACAAAACCACATCGGGTTTATAATGTTCGAATAGTTCCATATCTTCAAGAAGCTGAAAAGTCGCAATAATTCCACGCCCCGCACAGCCAAGTCCCGGTGTCGGTCCGCCCGTCTCAATGCAGAGGATTCCTCCATAGCCTTCCTTTGAAATCTGCGCCAGCTCATCCGGCTCCTCGTCCTCTTCCCTCATATAATTCATTACCGGACGAAGTGGCTCACCACCAAGTAAATTAATGGTGGAATCCGCTTTCGGATCGCATCCGATCTGAATGACACGTTTTCCCATATTTGCAAAAGCTGCTGCAAGATTGGAAGTCACTGTGGATTTTCCAATACCGCCCTTTCCGTATACTGCTACCTTTAACATGCTATCCTCCTGTTATTTTCAACGCAAAAAACCATCTTTCGGGCAATCTGTCAGAAAGATGGTTCTGTAAATCCTTATTTCTTAACTATTCCTGCTCGGATCATCCTTGCCGTCAGAGTTTTTATTCATTTATATTAAAATTGTTCAACACAATTACCGTCGTATCTTTTTCACCAAATGCTCTGCAGATGAATGAATCAGATGCCGTAATTTTCCCAATCATTTTATCAGCTGTTATACAAATTAGTCAACACGAACTGCATGCTTCACTCCCCTACACCTGCATATTCTAACATATTTAAGCCTATGGCCTGTCCTGTTTTTCATAGGTATACTCTCACGTCATTTTATTTTCTACAGACAGTATACCGTAAAAATCAGAAATTGCATCCTCTTCCTTTGCACCAAATAGAAAAAATGACTCTGTGGGATTTGCCCACAGAGCCATTTTTTCTATATGCCTTTTATTTCAGATATCCGTTTGTAACCATATCTACAATCTCACCTGTCGGAATGGAAAATTCGACCATTCCCATATATCCCGGTGCTACTTCATACTTATCAAATACAAGGGTAAGTTTTCCCTTCTCATTGACATAGAAATTCGTCTTATTGCTGATGGACTTGAAATTGAACTTATTGTTTTCATCGTCCACAAAATAGGTAACATCTGCATTCTCTTTCATCTGTGCCCGCATCTGTTCTTTGATATTGTCGGAAATCCGGTCAATATAGCCGCTTCCTTTTTTGAACAGATTTTTCAGAGTGATTTGTTTTCCGGATTTTTTATCCACACTGAAAATCTTTGCATAACTCTGGGAGCCGCCCATAGCAATTACCGTATCAATCCGCAGGCAAAACAGCTTGTCGTTGTCGGTTACAACCTTATATCCGGAAGTAAGGCTCTCATTTCCCTTCTCTCCCTTCTTTATGGCTGCCACATCTTTTTTATAATCTTTGATAAATTTATTCTGATAACTGGATATTGCAGCATTCAGTTTTTCACTTTCGCTTTTCATGACTTTTCCGTCTGTACCTGTAATTTTCACTTTCGGAATCTTTACACTGGCTTCCATCTGTTTGCCCTTCTGGTTGTTGGTATACTTCTTTGCCAGCGATACTTTATAAACCGGCAGACTTGTTTTTGCCTGTGTAACCACCGTTCCTGCTCCCATTGTCACCAGCATTGCCGCAGCAGCTACTGCAATACCTGTCTTTTTTAATACACTACTCAGTTTACTCATTTTATTTTCCTCCTTTTTTGTTTCTATCTATTAGACCATTCATCACACATAAAAGTTTCAGAAATACAAAAATTTCCATTTTATTTTTCTGCTGCCCGGCTTCATTGAAAAAAAACAGGAAAAAAGCTATAATAATATAAGTTTGCCATATAAAAGCAAATACAGATATTAACATAAGAAAGGGCGAAACATATGACTTCAGAACAACAAAATCCACTTGCCGTGGACAAAATTTCTTCGCTGATTCTGCGCTTTTCCGTACCGAGCATTATCGCCATGCTTGTCAGTGCGGTATACAACATTGCAGACCAGCTTTTTATCGGAAATGCGGTCGGCACACTCGGCAATGCCGCTACCAACATTGCATTCCCACTTGCCATGATGTGCACAGGACTTGGACTTCTGTTTGGAATCGGCGGTGCGGCAAGCTTCAACCTTCACATGGGTGCCGGCAAAAAAGAAAAAGCTCCCTATTTTGTCGGAAACGCCATCACAATGCTTCTTACCGTTGGCATCCTTCTTTTTGCCATAACCGAATTATTTTTGAATCCTCTGCTGGTCGGATTTGGTTCCCCTGCAGATGTTCTCCCGCTTGCCCGGCAATACGTCCGTGTGACGGCGATCGGTTTTCCTTTTTTAATTCTTACGATCGGAAGCGGACACTTAATCCGTGCAGACGGCAGCCCAAAGATGGCGATGTTTGTAAACA